>OIZI01000048.1_pt1 | contig 64420 bp, 58 predicted proteins | sample 1588441 | NCBI WGS metagenome assembly OIZI01 (sample SAMN03283284) | human gut metagenome | biome: human-associated habitat; material: feces | host: Homo sapiens | place: Peru | collected 2012 | reverse complement strand
ACCCTATGGCTGGCTCAGAGCACAGCGGTTACAGATATTCTACTGATACGCTTCTTCGCAAAGCTGTATATGTTGTAACTCCAACTCCATCTTCTCCACAGGAAAAAGTTACAGAAATGTGTGATATGATTAGAGAACTTGAAGCTGTTCCTGTTATAATGGACTGTAAAGAACATGATTATGCAGTTGCTGGTATAAGCCATGTGCCTCACCTTGCCTCTGCCGCTCTTGCCATGATGGTTCATGATAATGATGACAGGGACATGCATATGCACACGCTTGCAGCCGGTGGATTCAAGGACACAACACGTATCGCCGCCTCATCACCTGAGATGTGGGAACAGATATGTGTTTCTAACAGAGATGCTATAAGCCAGCTTCTCGACAAATATATAGAAGAACTTGAGACAATCCGCACACACATCAAATCTGATTCTGATGCAGAATGCAGCAATTACATAAAAAATCTTTTTAACACTGCCGGAGAATACCGAAACACATTCAAATAAACACATTTGGGAGGATATATGCCTACTGGTGTATATATAGCTAAGAAAAAAGGCAATACAGAATACTACAGAGTTTCAATAACTCACAAAAATAAACACATAAGTCTTGGAAGCTTTGATGATATAACAACAGCTTCCAGGGTCTATGATGAAGCCATTGCCATACTCAATGACACTTCATCACACTACATCAATGAAGACCTCCATGTGACATCTTATTCTGATGAATTATCCATACCATTCCACAAATATATAACACTTATCAACTACAGGGATAATGGCATGTACATAAAGACTCCTATATATCTTTGTGATAGATTTTTCTTATATTTTCTTGCTGAGAATAATGTTCTTATATTTAACACGGATGATTTATTCTATTATTCTAATCACAGAATAATATCAAGAGGAGGATATTACTATGTCAATGACTACGGAATGCAGACAAGCATCCTTAACAGATACGGAATACGTGCACATTCCGTCAAAGGAAGGGATTACATATATGTCAATGGAGATTCAAGGGATTACCGCTATGAAAACATCCGTGTAATCAACAGATTCTGCGGTGTCAGAAAAATTGAAAAAAAAGGACATACGCTATATCAGGCGTATATACACATCAATGGTAATTTCATACTCGGCAATTATCAGAGCGAACTGTATGCAGCAATTGCGTATAACAAAGCTGTCGCACTCCTCTCAGATAAAACAGATGTGACATATGAGACTAATTACATTGACGAACTGTCACATATACAGTACGCATCAATCTATAACAGCATACGGCTTTCTAAGAATTTCAGAAACTATCTCAATAACATCAATCCAAATTGCCCCAAGGACTGAGAGGCTGTCTGTAACTGGCTGCCTCTCAGTCCTTGGGGCAATTTATTTACTGCCTACTGTATTCTGTAGTCTCGTAATCGTTGGTGAGTGTAAGTTTATCCTCAGTTACTGTATATGTGTATTCTGTAGATGACTTCTGATTGAGAACTTCTGTTGTAACTGTGACTTTATCATCCTGTGATGTGTATGTAAAGTTTACTATTATCTCACTGCTCTTTTTAAGGATTCCTGTTCCGTCTTCGTTAAATGTTATCTCACTTATCTTTCCATTGTCGGATTTCCATGTTCCTATGATTGAATATGTCTTGGCTTTGCCGCCGCATGCAGCAAGACCTATAACTAACATAAGCGATATAATTAACGCTAAAGATTTTTTAACACCTCTCATATGTACCTCCTGTCATTACATTTTAATGAATTAGATTATATTTAATATTCTTCCAGATATTTTACAATAGCTGGATATTCCATTCCGTGTGATGCCTTGACTAATATATTGTCGCCATCCTTTAACACCTCTGGAAGCTTTGCTATAAGCTCATCTCTTGTATCAAATGAATAAACTTTAGTTGATGCACCAGCCTGTTTTGCGCCTTCTGCTATGTTATATGAAAGCTTTCCGGCAGTCATAAGAACATCTATGTTCCTGCCTTCAAGATACTGTCCAACCTCGTTATGAAGCTTAACCTCATCACTGCCAAGCTCAAACATATCACCAAGTATGCATACCTTTCTTCCTTTGGCAAGTGCTAAAACATCAATCGAAGATTTCATTGATACCGGATTGGCATTGTAACAGTCATCAAGAATCACAAAATGCTCTGTCTTAATTATGTGGTTACGACCGGCAATTGTATTCATATCAGCAATTCCCTTTGCAATCTGTGCTGATGTAAGTCCAAGCAGTGCTCCTACGGCTGCTGCTGCCATCGCATTATATACCATATGCGAGCCTGGCACTGATATTGTTATTGGAAATTCATTAACGCCGTCTGCACATGGAACATTGCAAAGTATAGCATCTGTTCCAAGCAGACCTTTACTCTGTATATCCTTGGCATATATTCCACTCTTGTTATCTATACCAAAATGAACCGGCTTTTTGCCACATACACTGTCGATTGTTATAAGCTTATCATCATCAGCGTTAAGTACAGCAATTCCATCCGAATTCATTCCCTCAAATATCTCTGTCTTTGCCTTTAATATTCCATCGCGTGTGCCGAGATTTTCAAGGTGGCACTGACCTATATTAGTGATAACACTTATATCTGGTCTTGCAATCGCTGTAAGTCTGCTCATTTCACCGAAATTGCTGATTCCCATCTCAAGGACTGCAACCTCATTATCCTCTGTAAGTCTGAATACTGTAAGTGGAAGTCCGATTTCATTATTAAAATTACCCGCTGTCTTTAAAACACGATACTTTGTTGCAAGGACTGAGGCAATTGTCTCTTTCGTACTGGTCTTGCCTACACTTCCTGTTATGCCTACAACCTTAATATCAAGCTGGCTTCTGTAAAATGCAGCCAGATCCCTTAATGCTTTAAGACTTGATTCCACTACTATTACAGGACGTTTCTCATCCTCTATAACATGTTCTGATATGACAGCAAGAGCACCATTATCAAGGCATCCTTTAATATAATCATGTCCGTCACTGCGTTCGCCTTTGATTGCTATAAAAAGTCCGTTTTTTTCAATTTTACGGCTGTCTATAGTAATCATGCTTATCTCCTGAGATTCAAAAGATTCATCCCCATAATATGTTCCGCCGACTGCCTCTGTAACAGATTTAATAGTTAAATTCTTCATAACACTCCAATTTATTCATATTTTGCTAATGATACCTGAATTATCTTCTCTGTAAGCTCATCATAACTCATGCCAACTGCTGCCGCTTCCTGTGGAAGAAGGCTTGTTGGAGTCATTCCCGGAAGAGTATTAATCTCAAGACAGTATATATCTCCATCCTCATTGACAAGCTCATCAACTCTTGCATATGTTGTGACACCAGCAGCCTCACATGCCTTCTGTGCCCAATACTGCATTTTCTCTGTGAGTTCCTTTGATATATTGGCTGGACATGTATCCTTAGTCTTGCCATTATATTTGTTCTTATAATCATAGAATCCATCAAGCGGCTCAATCTGAACGACTGGAAGTGCCTTTCCATCAAGTACTCCACATGTAAATTCGCCACCGCTTATATATTCCTCAACAAGGATGCTGTCCTCAAGCGCAAATGCCATGTCTACAGCTTTCTGAAATTCTTTCTCATCATTAACTATAGATACGCCTACGCTTGAACCACCACAGCATGGTTTAACTACACATGGGAATGGCACATATTCAATCTTATGTCCCTTCTTTAATGTTATTCCCTTAGGTGTAGGAATACCCTCTGTTGTAAATACCTTCTTAGTGTACTGCTTATCCATAGATATAGCACTGCTAAGATATCCAGTACCTGTATATCTGATATTCATAAGGTCAAACATCGCCTGAAGCTTACCATCCTCGCCATTAGCCCCATGAAGTCCGATGAATACAATATCAGAAGCCTTGCAGAATTCTAAAACCTTAGGTCCGATAAATCCTTCTCCTGCCTCTGCCCTTGCATTTTCATAATCAGCTATATTCGCCGTTTCCTTTGCCAGCTCATCTGTCAGCTTATCAAGGTCATTATTATCATTGAAGAAGCTCTCTGCATCTTCATATTTATCTGTTCCAAGAAATACATCTATAATGTTAGCCTTATGTCCATTTCTTCTAAGTGACTGGCAGATAAGCCTGCTCGATACAATCGATACATCTCTCTCTGTACTTGTTCCACCTGCTAATACTGTTATATTCATCATAACCTCCGTCCTGATGCGGCAGACACCACACCAGATATAATTTAATATTTATTGATGTCAAATCAAAAAGCTTTTTGTACAGGTACAAAAGCTTATTTATTTAACATTATCATCTTAATCTTGTGCACTCATATTTTGCGTGTGCTGATATAACCTGCTTTAAAGACTGGTATCTCTTATCAAGACTGCCCTCTGGCACCTCGACATCTAATGATGCAGCCATCGCATCTATAATCTTGTCATCCAATCTATCCCTGACAATATCTATATACTTCAACTTCTCCTGATATGTATCTATATCAAGGAAATCCATAAGTATCTTATCTGGCTTTTTTGAAGCAGTATCATCATCTGAATCTGATTTGATATCTGATAACACTGAAACAGGCTTATCTTTAACTACCTGTGCTTCAAATTCTGCCGGCGTTGTCTCCTGAAAACAATACTTCTGTGTTACATCTGGATATTTGGCATGGTCAACTTCACTCAAAAACATATCATATGGTCTTACATACAGTGAATAATCGCCATACATTGCCTGATATACAACCATTTTTTCTTTAGTTTCTGAATGATATGCAATTCCTTTAACCTGATATAGTTTATTCTTAAAATGTCTGTAAAATCCACCTATTACAAGCTCTCTTGCCAATTCCTGCACCATCCTTCCAACTAAATATAAATCAATTGATATTTTAACCTTTACCAGAGAAAAATACAACTGTTTACTACAATTTAAAGCCTTAATTTGACTTATTGAAATGCAGAGTTTAAAATCTTCATATATGATAGATACGGAGGGCTTTTGCATATGAAACAGATAGATTTACACGTTCATTCAACATTTTCAGATGGAACATTTACACCATCAATGCTTGTTTCCGAAGCTGTAAGCAAAGGACTTTCAGCCATTGCGCTTACCGATCACGATACAGTAAGTGGTGTCAAAGAAGGGCTTGAAGCCGCAGACAAAGCAGGCATTGAGCTTATTCCCGGTATCGAGCTTTCTACATTTTATGAAAAAAAGGAGATACATATCGTTGGATTATTCATTGATTATGAGAATCCTGATTTTAACAGACGATTAGACACGTTCCGTGATGGACGTGAGAATAAAAATATCAAGATGTGTGAAAAATTTAAAGATATCGGAATTGATGTATCATATGAAGAAATGAAGTCAATGTATGCCGGTTCTGTCATAACAAGGGCACATTTTGCAGACTACCTTCTGAAGAAAGGATATGTACGTGACCGCAACGAAGCATTTGACAGATATATAGGCGACCACGGTCCATGCTATGTTGACAGGAAAAAAATTACGCCAAAAGAGGCGATTGAACTTATACACAGTGTTGGCGGTGTTGCAATACTCGCTCACCCGGTTCTTTATCACCTCGGTACAGCCGCAATGCACAAGCTTATGGATTATCTCTGTGATAATGGAATCCAGGCACTTGAAGCGATATATTCTACTTATTCTATGGGAGATGAAATCCAGATGCGTAATCTTGCAAAAGAATACAATCTGCTTATATCGGGCGGTTCTGATTTCCACGGTGCCAACAAGCCGCACATCCAGCTTGGAACTGGCACAGGAAAATTGTTCGTTCCTTATGAAGTTCTGGACAACCTTAGAAAGCTTGCCCCATATCATTCATAACATCATATACAGAAAATATCAATTTTATCCTTTGCATATATCACATAATCATATGCAAAGGATATTTTTAAATGCATACGCAACCCCATCATCATTGTGATGCGTCGTCACATAATCAGCAACTGCTTTAAGATTATCGGCTGCATTATCCATTGCTATTCCACAGCCTGCATATTCGAGCATGTCAATGTCATTATCAGCGTCACCAAATGCAGCTATATTTTCGCGCTCCACGCCAAGATATCCAGCAAGGAACTTAAGTCCTGTACTCTTGCCACCATCTATATTAGATATCTCAATAAGCTGCTTAACTGAACTTGTTATATAGACATCCTCTGTAACCTGCTTTATTCTTGATATAATATCGGCTTTCTTATCCTCGCCAGGCACCACTATATCCATGCTCTCAAGTTCATTCTTATGTTCAGATATGAATTCAACAATGTAATTAACTGGCTTTCTGGTTTTCTGAACATATTCAATTGCCTTCTGTGTAGCTCCAAATCTTACAGGGTCATCTATATACTCTCTTCCAGCATAAGCCTCTCCATCAACAAATGCCTCATAAGCCACACCCATATCTGATGTAACCTCAATAATCCTTTCAACAGAGGCACTATTAATATACAGCCCATTGAGCTTACACCCATCCTTAATCCTATAAACCGATGATCCATTATTGGCAACCGCATATTCAATCCCCGGAAATCCAAGTAATTCCTCTGGAATGGTATTATACGCTCTCCCTGTACATATACACACATGAATCCCCTTATCCATTGCATCCATCAAAGCACTCCTGTTAGCCTCTGACAAATGTCCATCTCCATTAAGCAGCGTCCCATCCAAATCAAACGCAATTAACGAACACTTCATAACCATCATTACCTCCATCCCCATCATTACATCATTGAAGCTTACACCTTTAGCATCCGGCTCCCCGCAGGGTACAGTGTGCTGTAATTACCTGCATGTTGACTTGTCGTGTGTCTCTTAGCGCGGTGTTAGACAAAGCATAAGCCGTCTGCTAAACGTCCAAACGAAGTGCGTTTTTAGCAGACGGCTTGAATAAAGCTTTGTCGTGCCGTGCTTAGAGGCACTAGACAAGGAAACCCAGCAGGTAATTACAGCACACTGTACCATGCGGGGAGCCGCCTCTTGCCGGCAGTAAAATTTCAATAGATTAATGATGGAATAATCTCATTCCTGTAAAGCACATAGCAATATTATGCTTATTGCATGCCTCAATAACATTATCGTCTCTTATTGAGCCGCCTGGCTGTGCAATATATTTAACACCACTCTTAAATGCTCTCTCAATATTATCTCCAAATGGGAAGAATGCATCTGAGCCAAGGGCTACATCTGTATTACCATCAAGCCATGCTCTCTTCTCTTCCTTAGTGAATACTTCTGGCTTGCTTGTAAATACTCTTTCCCAATTGCCATCTGCAAGAATATCTTCATATTCGTCACCGATATATAAATCAATTGCATTATCTCTGTCTGCACGTCCAACATTTTCTTTGAATGGAAGTGCAAGAACTTTAGGATTCTGACGGAGATACCAGTTATCAGCCTTCTGTCCGGCAAGTCTTGTACAGTGAATTCTTGACTGCTGTCCTGCACCGATACCGATAGCCTGTCCATTCTTAGCGTAGCATACTGAATTAGACTGTGTATACTTTAATGTGATAAGCGCAATGATAAGGTCAATCTTTGCCTGCTTAGTGAATTCTTTATTCTCTGTAACCATGTTAGAGAGAAGTTCTTCGTTGATAACAAATTCATTTCTTCCCTGCTCAAATGTCACACCAAATACCTGCTTTCTCTCAATTGGTTCTGGCTTGTAAGCTGGGTCAATCTTGATAATATTATAATTGCCCTTCTTCTTAGACTTTAATATCTCTAAAGCTTCATCATCATAACCTGGAGCTATGATACCATCTGAAACCTCATGCTGTATAAGCTTGGCTGTTGCCACATCACACACATCTGAAAGAGATATGAAATCGCCGAATGAAGACATTCTGTCAGCACCTCTTGCTCTTGCATATGCACACGCAAGTGGTGAAAGTTCCCCAATTGCCTCATCAACCCAGTATATCTTCTTCTCAACATCTGAGAGTGGAAGACCTACTGCTGCACCTGCTGGAGATACATGCTTGAATGATGTTGCTGCTGGAAGTCCTGTTGCACGCTTAAGCTCTGCTACAAGCTGATATCCGTTGAACGCATCGAGGAAGTTGATATATCCTGGTCTGCCATTTAAAACCTCAACTGGAAGATCACTTCCATCTGCCATGAATATTCTGGCAGGCTTCTGGTTAGGGTTACATCCATACTTTAACTGAAATTCGTTCATTGTCTTATCCTTTCTTATCGTAAATAATATGTTATCCTATGATCAAATTACTTATTCTTATTGATAATTCTTGTCTCTGTCTTTCCAGTTGCAATATCAATATATCTTACAAATAATGATACCTTGTTATCTGCATTAAGATTGTTCCATATCATATCTGTAAATGTATCAATATCACCTGATATCTTAACCCATGTTGGCTCACCTTCATAGCTTGGAAGCGGATTGCCATCATTCATATATGTGTGAATGAAATGTCCCTCACCAGCTATAGGTGCATCATATGTAAATGTAAATCTGTCGCACTGGTCTGGATTACCATTATGGCTCTTAAGTATTGACATAGCATAATCATATGAACCATCTGCAATTGTCATAAGGCCTGATATTCTTGGTGTATAGTTAGGACCATCTGGCTCAAATTCTCTTGTTCTTAAAGACTCCTCAAATGTCTTGCCCTCTTTCATAAGGTCATACACTGTATCTGTCTGGTCACCATTAGTAACGATTGTTTTGTCTCCAAGGACTCTGACTGGTGCATATATAATAAGACTTGGGTCGCTTAACTTAGAAGGATCAAAAGCCTCTGTTCTTATTCCCTCACCATCTTCAACAAACACTCTGTTACGGCTGTTCTCGCTTCTCCCCATGATAAAATAAGCTGTAACTGCCTTAGTTCCATCCTCTGATTTACCGATAACTATTCCTCTTCCAGGATAATCGCAACCAGATAATTCATTTGCAAGTGACTTAATTTCCATAAATCAAAATCCTCTCTCTAATTTTAGTGTTTTATATAAAAAATCCCTGCGGACTTTTTACCATTAGCCAGAATCTGCCTCTATGCAGATATGCAACAGTAAAACCTGTATACAAATATTGATTAATAATTACCAAGAAGCTTGATTGAAAGTGCCTCTTCCTGAATACCTCTCAATGCATTCATAACTGGCGCATCATCAATGTTGCCTTCAAAATCCACGAAAAATCTGTAATTCCAGTTTTCTCCCTCTATTGGCCTTGACTCAATCTTGTTCATATTAAGTCCGTTATATATGATATGGCTTAAAAGATTGTACAAAGTACCTGCTTCATTAGGTGTCTCAAATACAATGCTCATCTTCTTGGCACCCTTAACAAACTTTCTTGTATTAGTAACAATTACAAATCTTGTTGTATTGTTATCGTAATCGTTAATCTTCTCCTGTAAAACCTCAAGACCATATACCTCTGCTGCCTCTTTACTTGCGATTGCAACATGTGTAGGGTCTTTTTCTTCAAGAATCTTCTTGGCACTTCCCGCTGTGTTAGACTGGCTTATCTGCTGCCAGTCCTTATGCTTTGACAGATATCTATCACACTGCATAAGTCCCTGTGGATGTGAATACACTGTAGTAATCTTACTTATATCTGTTCCCGGAAGTCCCATAAGTGCATGCTCAACTTTTACATATGTCTCTGCTATTATGTAATTGTTATATTCCTGTAAAAGGTCGTACACATCAGCAACTATTCCGGCTGTTGAATTCTCAATTGGAAGAACTGCATAATCAGCTTCACCATTCTTAACAGCCTCCATCGCATCTCTCCATGTCGGAACATGGAAGTTGTTTACTTCTTTGCCAAAGAATCTTGTCATGGCGATATAGCTGTATGCACCAGGTACTCCCTGATACACAACCTTACAGTTAACCTTATCTATCTCGTCAATAGCCTCATATGGCTCGCGAAGTGTCTGTGTTGTCTCTTCTAGCTTCTTATACTGCATCTTTCTTGAAGTTGCCATTATCTGTGAAAACATGTCATTGATTGCATGTTTATTAGCTGGATTCTTAACAAGACTGCTTATAGCCTCAAGCTTCTGCTTCTCTCTTGCCGGGTCAAGAACCTTCTTGCCTGTCTCTATCTTATAGTCTGCAACTTCCTCGCAAAGCCTCATTCTCTCCTCAAAAAGCTCAACAAGCTGCTTGTCTATCCCATCAATATTCTCTCTGATAACATTCAAATCTAACATAATTTTCCTCCGGGCAGTACTCATACTTTTTACAGTATATCATAAATTTTTTTGTAGTACACTATAAAATGTACAGATTTTATTGTCCTCCCTGATTAATATTTTTTTCTATATCTTCTACGCTTATATTTGTAGCCTGTGGCTTCTTCAAGTTCATCTTTAACTCAATTCATTTTGACTATATCAAAATAGTATATTATAATCTCCATATAAATATATGTGGTATGTGGCATGACTAAATGCTGGTCAATTATGCATAGCATACTGAAAGGGGTTATTCGGTTATATGAAAACATTTCTTAAGATATTTATTCCTATAATACTGGTTATAGCTGTCGGTGGCGGTGGATTTTATTATTACAAAGCTCACAAATTCGAGCTGAACAATAAGAATGCGATTGGAAATACTACCGGCAATCTTAACAATGGCGGCAAGTTCTGTGAATATGACGGAAAGATATATTTCTCTAATCCTAACGATTCTGGTAAATTATATTTCATGGATTCGGATTGCACGAATGCAAGCCAGTTGAGCAACAATACAGCAAGTTCAATCAATGTGTGCGGCAAATACATTTATTATGTTAAGAACAATTTCTCAAGGCAGGCTGTTGAGGAAGGCAACCGTTCACAGTTATTCGGAGTTTTGAGAACAGACTTCGATGGTAAAAATGAGCTTGACCTGTATAAAGAAAAGGCTGGCATCGCAGCAGTCAGTGGTAACTATGTATACTACCAGCACTATTCAGATGATGTTAATGCAACTACATACAGAATCAAGATTGATAAATCTGACGAGTCATGCATATCTGACGCTGTAATTAATCCTTCATGTGTCAATGGCGGCAAGATTTATTATGCAGACAGCACTAAGAAAAATAATATATATGCTTATGACACATCGACTGGCAGGTCAACACTTGTATATGATGCCAATGCATATATAGTCGATGTTGATGGCAGTTATATCTATTACATTGATATAAGCAAGAAATACTCACTTGTAAGACTTAATACATCTAACAAAACACTTGAAATTATTTATTCTGCTAATAATGCAAAGGTAATTAATTTTAACAGATACGGTAACAAGATATTCATTCTCGTTGAGGGCGGAGCTAATCCGGGACTTTACCGTTCTAACCTTGACGGCTCCAACCTTGAATACGTAGCAACAGGTAATATCAAGGGCGTGTACTGCACATCACAGTATACATTCTTCCAGTATTATGAAGATAACGTATCTTTATACCGTGTTCCAACACTCAGCAATATAAGTGCTGTGGAGGAGATTACAATTAAATAATAATGCCCAGGGAGAAGGTCTCTCATGTATGAACGAGCCATTTCTTCTGTGAAATTCTCATTGAGTGTGCCATCATTATTCATCGGTTTTCTGCATCCGATAGCCTACCCCAATATGCGTCTGGATGTATTGTGGAGAGCCGGGTGCCTTCTCCAGCTTTTTACGCAGCGTTGCCATAAATACACGCAGCGTTCCAATATCGTTTTCCCAACTGCTGCCCCATACATTTTGCAGGATGTATTTGTGTGTAAGCACTCTGCCAGTGTTTCGTGCAAACAGGCAAAGCAGCTTATATTCCATAGCGGTCAGAGACAACTCATCGCCGCCCAGATAAGCGCAGCCCAGGGAATAGTCAATGCGGAGCAGCCCATTTTGATAGAATGCCTGCTCATTATTGGTATTTTTCATCAAAGCAAGACGGCGCTGGGTCACTCGCAGACGAGCCAGCAGCTCCTCTACGGAAAATGGTTTTGTCAGATAGTCGTCCGCACCGGCATCCAGTGCTTCAATCTTATCGCTATCTTCGGCTCGTGCGCTGATGACAATAATCGGCATATTGGACCAGCTTCTAATACGGCGGATCACTTCTACGCCGTCAATATCCGGCAGCCCCAAGTCCAGCAAAACAATATCAGGATTGTGGGATGCTGCTTCCGCCACAGCCCCTTCGCCGCTTCCGGCTGTGATAAATCGATAGTCATTGGCTTTTAGTGTGGTGGTGATCAGATTTCGCACAGGTGCGTCATCCTCAACCACCAATATTTGAAATTTACTCATGGTAAGTAACCTCCTCCAGCGGAAGGGTAAAGGTGAAAACAGCACCATGGGGCTGTTTATCTGTGACACAGATGGTTCCTCCGTGTGCTTCGACAATAGTCTTACATAGATAAAGTCCCAACCCGAGGCTGCGGCGATTATCCGCTATTTTATGTTCGCCGCAATAGAATTTATCAAAGATTTTTTCTTTTTCAGCATCACTGATTCCATTCCCGTTATCAGTGATGTTTATTTCTGCCACGCTTTCTTTGCGTTCTGCGTTTATAGAAATAGAAGCACCGGCAGGAGTATATTTTAACGCATTGTCCACAAGATTGATGATGACCTGCACGATCAGCTTCGCATCTGCCTCCACCAGCAGGAAATCATCCTCGCAAACAACGGTGACGGAATGGGTTTTGGCCTTGGGACGAATGTGCTGCATCGCTTCTTCAATGATTTCAGAAACTAACTCCGGAGAAGTTTTCAGCACCATGCGGCCTTCCTCAATGCGGGTGGAATAGAGAAGGTTTTCCACCAGATTGGTCAGCCACATGGCGTCATCATAAATATCCCCATAAATCTGCTGTTTGGTTTCTTCGTCAAAGCTGTGGCTGTTGTGTAGAAGATTGCCGGCATTGCCGGAAATGGTTGTCAGCGGAGTACGTAAGTCGTGGGAAATGGTTCGCAGCAGATTGGCTCTAAGCTGTTCACTCTCTGCCAGAACTGCCGCAGCTTCTTTTTCTCTGGCGTTTTTCTCGTTTTCCAAGGCCAGCGCCACTTCACCAAGAATGGACAACAGGATGCTATGCTCCGATGCATCCAAAGCCCCTGCCATGGAATCAATGCCCACGACACCATATACACGCTTATTGACACGAATGGCAAGATACAGATACTGTGCATCCGGGAATCGCTCCGTGGTAGCCCCGGCACTGTGATTGTTCTGAAGAACCCAGTTTGCCGATTCCAGTTCTGCTTCCTCATCATAAAACCGCTGTCCCTGCAATGGAAACAGCATCGGTTCAGATAATTGCCCATTTTCATGGTCAAAAATAATGATATTTCGCCCAAGTAGCTTATTGATCTGCTGTCCGGCGGTTTGCAGAATGGCAGCTTTGTTTTCCGCCCTGGACAAAAGCTGATCCGTATCAAAGAGGATCTTTGTGCGTTTGGCAATTTTCTCCGATTGCCGTGCCTGCTCTTTATATCGAATGGCCAATGTGCCTGTAATGTACGCCGTTAAAAACATTACGACGAAGGTCACCGGATAACCGGTGCCGTAAGCCGTCAGCGAGAACTGGGGTACTGTAAACAGGAAATTAAAGATAAAGACGCTGGCTATGGAGGAAATCAGACTGTATATCTGATGGGAAGTCGCAACCGATGTCAGCAACACACCAAGAATATACACCATGATAATGTTTGCATCGGTAAAGCCGATCTTGTGAAACAGCAAGCTGAGCAATGTTGCCGCAAACAGAATCAGAGCGCTCTTTATGGTGTTTTTCACGATTCGTTCGTGATGGAATTCCCTTGCCTTTTTGGGATGATAGGTCGTATCCGCTGCTTTGTCCGGAATAATATGAATATCGATATCCGGCACATAGGACAGCAGAAGCTGCGTCAGTGTCGGCTTTCCAAACAGATGCTTTCGGGTAACGGAGCTTTGTCCCAAAACGATTCGTGTGATACCGGAGATGCTGGCAAACTCAGCAATCTGGTACGGAATATCTTCACCGTATACCGTTTCGATATTTGCCCCAAGCTGTTCAGCCAGCTTGCGGTTTTCCTCTAATCGCCTTTTGTTTTCGTCGGTAGCCACAGCAAAATCCGGTGTTTCCACGAATAGTGCAGTAAACTGGCTGCCAAAGGCCTTTGCCATTCTTGCGGCGGTACGAATGATTTTTGCATTGGACGGAGCGGATGACAGACATGCGAGGATATGATCCTGCTTGCTGTTCATGTTATTCTGTTTGTTCATGATCCTCACCTCCGATTAAATAATTTTATCATATCAGAGCCGTTTTTTCTACCGAGAGATGTAAACATTTAATCCAGATAATCGGCATAGCCACATTTAAGTCTGTAGTGTTCCATTTCCAATGCCGCAATTACACGGTCACGGTTTTTGGATTTCAGACTCTTTTTCCAGACAACACGAATCCATTTTTCCTTATCCAGATTTTCAACTGAAAGCCCAAGCGAAGTTGTATATCCTTCCTTTTCCTCACACGGAATCAAGGCATAAGCGTATTGCGGCTCTAATTGTTCAGAACATTCCTCCGATAAAAGAAGAATATCAATTTTCTCGTTCAAAAGCTTATCCAAGAGGTATTTTCTTTTACCGCAGCTGAGGAAAAACTCAATATAGGGAGCTGCTTCTGAACAGTTTTCCAACGCAGATGCAACGGAATTAAACAATATCGGATTTTCTGATGCAATATGTATGTGGCAGCGACCATTTCGGTTTCCATCTGCAACCCGTCGTTGGTTTTCATCGATGAAGTCCTCGAATTTTGCTACAACATAGTAGCCAAATGCAAATGTGGCTAACAGGATTAGAATTAAGAACAGATCTTTCATCGCAAACACCTCCTCTGCCAAGAACGATAAAAGTCCGATATGTTAGATACGGAAACACTTGTGAATGGCTTTTTCATGCCCCAACACAAGAATTGATTTATTGCATCCGAGTACGATATCCGGTGTAATACTCATATTCAGCTTTCCATTTTCACGGATGCCGAGGATATTGATTCCGTATTTTTTCCGAATATCCAACTGGAGAATGGTCTTTCCTTTCCAATCAGCCGGGATTTCCAATTCAAAGATGGAATATTCGTCATCCAGCTCAATGTACTCCAGGATATGCTCAGAGGAGCAACGGATCGCTGTCCATGCTGCCAACTGCTTTTCGGGGTACACCACTTCATCCGCACCATTGCGAAGCAGAAATTTTTCCTGTATTTCACGGGACGCACGGGCGATGACTTTTTTTGCTCCCAGCTCCTTCAAAAGATAAGCTGTTTCCAATGAATTTTGGAAGTTGTCACCAATCGCAACAATGCAGGAGTCATAGTTGCTGATGCCCAAAGAAGCGAGAAATTCCTCATTTGTGCTGTCCCCAATCTGCGCATTGGTAACATAGGGAAGTACATTGTTTACCCGTTCTTCGTTCGTGTCTACGGCCATAACCTGGTGGCCCATTGAGTGCAGCTTCATGGCGATAAATTTTCCAAATCGTCCAAGTCCAATTAATAATATCGATTTCATAGCAGATACCTCCTTGCGTTTAGCCTACCGAGATCTTCTCGACAGGAAGCCTTGATAATGTGTTTTTAGTTGCAGGTAGTGTTGCGAAGATCAGCGTCAGACCGCCAACTCTGCCAATATACATCTGTGCAATCAAAATCAGCTTGCTGACTGTGCCAAGCTCCGGGGTGATACCCAGCGACAGACCGACTGTTCCAACCGCTGATGCGCTTTCGTACAGGCAAGCCATAATTGGCAGATTTTCCAACTTGCTGATTGCCATGCCGCCGATAAGGAATAGCGAAATATACATAAGAAATACCGTCGCCGCATTTTTCACGGTTTCATCATCGATGCGGCGTCCAAAGAAACGGCCATTCTGACGTCTCTGAAAGACTGCCGCAGCAACCGATACCATTACCGCAAAAGTGGTAACTTTCATGCCGCCAGCCGTGGAACCGGGCGCACCACCAATAATCATAAGCAGTGATGTAAGCATCTGCCCGGTTTCGCTCATTGCATTCAAATCCGCTGTGTTGAAGCCTGCCGTTCTCGGCGTAACCGCCTGGAACAAGGCTCCCCATAAGCGTTCGGTAAAAGGCAGATGCGCAAATTCAATGAAGAAAAAATAGATCGACGGAACCAGTATCAATCCCGCTGTAACAGCGAGAATGACCTTACTCTGCATACGGTATCGCTTTATATGGATGCCATTGGTGTATATATCTCTCCATGTCAAAAAGCCAAGTCCACCAATGATGATCAACAGCATAATTGTCAGATTGATAACAGGGTCAGCGGCATATCCCATCAAGGAATTGAACAGAACACCATCATCCACGATGTCAAAACCGGCATTGCAGAAGGCCGAGATAGAGTGGAATACTGCCATCCAGAGTCCTTCTCCGAAGCCATAATCCCGGATAAACACAGTAGCCATAATGACTGCGCCCAAAGCCTCGATAATCACAATACCTTTCAGAATAAATCCTGTGAATCGAACGATACCACCTACCTGCGGTGCGGAAATCGCATCCTGCATGGTGCTTCTCTGCATCAGGGATATTTTCTTTCCGGCAGCCATCGTAATTGCTGCCGCCACAGTAATAACACCCATGCCGCCGATTTGAATCAGCACAAGAATCACGCTTTGCCCGAACACTGTCCAATGGGCAGCAGTATCAAAGACCACTAATCCTGTGACACATACTGCGGATGTTGATGTAAATAAGCAATCTAAAAATGGGGTAACAGTACCTGTTTTACTGGATATTGGGAGCATTAACAAAACAGCACCCAACAATATAACAGCGGCAAAGCCAAGAATAATCATTTGTGACGAAGATAAACGGATTTTCCCTTTCCTCATGTCAAGCACCTCCTTTGCTTGCTTTCTTGATTCTATTATCACATATCAAGCATAAAATGGGCATTAGCGTATGTTTAACCGCATTAAATTCGCATTAAGATAAAAATCCCGCCTGCACCAGCTTTTAGCTCGCACAGGCGGGATACCCAACAGGGTCATTATAAATCAGATAGTCCAGTTCTGATCTTTGATACATATTCTTGGCAACCTCGTTCTCCACGGCGATGGTGTCAATGTCAATCATACTGCCGTCGCTGAATTTCAGTTCCACACAGCAGGTATCCATATTATAGGCGCAAGACATAAGGCATTTCATAGGGTTTATCCTCCAAAATTTGATTATTGGAAGTATCTTAAGTACGGAGTTTTAAAATAACATTCTTTGTTTCCTTCATAATCAACTTTCTTTGTTGCTTTTTTTGTGTAAAAGAATCTTTATCATTAGAATGTGCTTCAAATGCCTCATTGCGATGTCCAAAGCCATAACCACAACCTGTGAGACCAGTTTCGTCAATTACACACTTCTCATATCACCTAGAACCTGACAACACCGCAAGCACCAGAGAAATATATCTGCATATTGTTTCCTTTGAACGTCAAGCTCTATGGCTCAAAAGTTTGATTTCTGTTATCTTATTCGTTTTGCCTACCAGCAGGCATGTGCGTCACCGGCCTTATGATTGGTCGATTTTGCCAACCGCTTCAATTCCTGAATCTTATCAGACTTCATAATAAACATAATAATCATGCTCGGACGGGTTAAGCACTTTGTTTCGTATTTCATGGAAGCAATTGCATAATTGGTATCTCCCCATTCCTCTTCCAGCTTCTCAAGCCACTCAACCAGAGATTCCGTATCAAAATCCGGGAATATGTCATAAAACAAATCCGGCTCACGCATCACAGGGTCTTTCAATGAATTATATATTATGTCATCACTAAACCACTCTTCATCAAACGGCAGGTTCTTCTTTGCTGCCAAATCTCCCATGTACTCCCGGAAGCCTTCCAGATATTCGAGGTCCTCCACCTGTACTGTAATACCATTTTCAAGCAGGACACTCATCAATGCTCTCCATGAAAGCTCACACGTATCGGTTTCTTCTACCTTGTATTCCTTCAAATCCTCTGCATTCTCTGCATAATAAGCAGCGGTATTCATAAAATATCTGGATGCTGTCTCCTGTACGGAAGCATCATCTGTAATCAGTGCTACTATCTTCTCAAATGTTTCCGGTGTAACAACAACTTCCTTTTTTTTCCAAATCCAAATAATCCCATATGCTTTATTCCCCCTTAGTCTAAGCATTTTTTGTTAATTTTTTTTGCAAATGTCCTCTGACAACAGGCAAATCACTTTCTCTATATTTTCTAATCATCGAATTTCCTCTATAAATTCAAATTTCACCCCCCTATTGAATTTCAGGACACCTCACTATCTAAAACACAAAAAATCCAATTCCCATAAACACTGGACTTTTCAATACTTCAGTGCCCTACTTCTCCTCAACCACCTGAAAAATATAAAACTTCAGATAAAGTGACTCATTAGAATCCCAGAGGATTGGGTGGTCTGGAGCCTGTGTGCGGTATTCAATCTGACGGAGGCGTTTATGTACATTCTTGGCAGCCTCACCAATTGTCTTAGTAAACAGCTCTGGATCCATGAAATGTGAGCACGAACATGTTGCAAGGAAACCTCCGTCCTTGACAAGCTTCATTCCACGAAGATTAATCTCTCTGTAGCCCTTAACCGCATTCTTGATTGAACTTCTTGATTTAGTAAATGCTGGTGGGTCAAGAATTACTACGTCAAATTTTTCACCCTGCTTCTCTAATTCTGGTAAAAGTTCAAATACATCAACACATTTAAACTTAACAGTGTCTGACAATCCGTTAAGCTTTGCATTCTCTGTCGCCTGTTCAACTGCAAGCATAGATGCATCTACTCCCAACACGCTCTTAGCTCCTGCGTAGCCCGCATTAAGTGCAAATGAGCCTGTATGTGTGAAGCAGTCAAGCACCTTTGCATCCTTGCACAGCTTGCGTACAGCCAGACGGTTATATTTCTGGTCAAGGAAAAATCCTGTCTTTTGTCCATCCTGAACATCAACATAATATTTAACGCCATTCTCCTCTATCTGAATCTTAGTATCAAATTCATCGCCAATAAAGCCTTTAATACGCTCCATTCCCTCAAGCAGACGCACCTTTGCATCACTTCGCTCATATACGCCTCTTATTGGCATTCCATTTTCAGCAAGATAAGATTTCAATGCATCAATAATATCCATTTTAAGCCTGTCTATTCCTAATGCATTCGATTCAACAACCAGAACATCTGAGAACTTATCTATAACTATTCCCGGCAGGAAATCAGCCTCCCCGAATATCATTCTACATGATGAAGTATCAACAGTCTTTAATCTGTAATCAACTGCCGCCCTGACTCTTGCCTCTATAAATGCCTTGTCAACATTATGCTCTCTTCTTGATAACATTCTCACTGTAATCTTAGACTTTCTGTTGATGAATCCAATCCCCATAAAATATCCATCAAAATCATGCACCTCAACAAGTCCGCCATCACAAACCCCATCGTCCACTTTATCTATCTCATTATCAAAAACCCACATACCGCCAGCCTTGATAGTTCTTCCTTCCCCTTTCTTAAGCAGCACGCTGCCCTGTACCTTATACAAATCTTCCATCCTAATCTTATCCTCCAAATTAACCTATGTATTATCTACTGTCATAAAAGTATTTTCATTATATTACATCTCACCGCTCTTGACAACGCAAACCGCTATAAATTCTCACGCCTGCCTGTGCCAAGCCGTGGCGGAAATAGCTGTCAGCCGCCATGGCTTGGCACAGGCAGGCGTGAGAATTTCCTCCTCTATTTCCCCGTATTCCCACACAAAGAAAACACAATCACCCCCGCTATCGACATCCCGATTCCCAGCACCTTCACCCACGAAAATGCTGCCTTTTCGCTTCCAAACAACCCCAGAAGCTCTATCACATATGCCACCGCAATCTGCGAGATAACTATAACTATCTCTGCCTTTGCAACACCAAGTGATGATATAGCCTGAATAACTGTATAAGTTATGAATGCACCTATAACACCGCCAAGCAGGGCAATCTTAGGTGTAACAGTGAATAACCCCATAATCTGTGGTCTTCCGTTTACAAGCCACATAACAAGGCATGTCGCAAATGCCGTCAACTGCACAAAACCTGCCGCCACCCATATACTGCTCGCCTTGGTAACCCCTGTGTTGAATGTTCCCTGAATACTCATAAGCGCACCGCTTAACATAGCAATTAAAAATCCTGCCATCTGGCACCTCCGTATTAATAAATTATTAATACTATACCCCAATGGCAGGAAAAATATACTAATTATTCTTTTTGTTCTGTATCTCGTTGACAAAGCTGTCTATAGTTGTCTTGAAATCTTCGCCATCCCAGACCTGATGAATCATGATGTCATATTTGGTGTAAAAATATGCACTTCCCATGAATTTTGCCTTAACATCAGAGGATGCATAGATATCATACAGTTTACCCATACGTGTCGCATATGATGCATCTTTAGATTTTACAATCTTAGAGCTTACTGCCCCAGACAAATCATATAGCGAATCAGAATAGTCGTAACTAAGTGCATGAGCAACAGCCTTGGCTGTCTTTAACTGACCTGCATATGGATTAACAAATGCACAGATATTTTCTGATATGCTCACAGTGTTAAGCCCGCCATCAAAATCAGGTACATCACATATACCATAATTGATTGATGAATCAGTAACCGTCTTTAGATGATTGGCATCCGTTATTGTGTACGCCACCTTGCCATCTGCAAACTGCTTCATAATCTCTTCTATTGTGTAAGCATTACGCTCAATGCCGAATATATCCTTCTGCTTTAAGAAATTCTCCATGCCCTTTGACAGAAGCTCCTTGTTGACTGAAAGCTGGCTGCTGTCGTCACCACTTGTCCCGCCAAGATTAATACTGTTGCATGAAAATGCATAATTGATAAACATATCCGATGGATTCCACAATACAAGATTTGTTATGTCCTGATTCTTATCATCAACTATATAATTATTACAATAATTCTCTAACTCTTTAAAATTAGAAACCTCAGATGCAACATCTGCATTGTACAGCAGAAATGCCACATTAAAGCTGATTGGATATCCATAAAGCTTACCCTTATAAGAAGCAGCAGTAAGTGCTGTATTGCTGTAATTCTTCTCTGTATAATACTGGCTGTATGAGCTGTTCTCAGAGATTAATCCCATAAGGCTTGCCTTCTCAAGATTATCTGTATTCATAAAAAATATATCTGGTGCATTATTGCCGTGAACACTCTCCTCATACAGACGCTCAACATAATTATCCTCTGTAACAAGCTGATAATTAATAGTCACAAGACTATTATCTTTAGAAAATGTCTTAGCAACATAATCAATATAATCTGTGAACTTATCGTCCTGATACCATACATTTATTGTGACAGGCTCTTCTATATCAAGGCTCTTGGCTGCATTTTTATCACACGCAGTCAGCCCCATCACCATGCACAATGTAAGGACTGTAATTATAGTCTTTTTAAGTACTCTCATGTATTCCTCCATATTGCCAAGACTTTAGGCAATATCATCAAGTGCTTTCTTTAATTTAGTTATCATCTCATCCACATCAGCCTTAGTAATAACAAGTGGTGGAACGAATCTGATTACATTAGTTCCTGCTGAGAAAAGGATAAGTCCGTTATCAAGACATTTCTGGATAACATCCTTAGGATTAACTGTGAGTTCTATACCCTGAATAAGTCCCATTCCTCTTTCCTCTTTAACGCAGTCATATTCAGATACAAGCTCCTGTAACTTAACTGCAAGATATTCACCTACAACCTTGACATTGTCTGTAACATGAAGCTTTTCAAATAATTCAAATACCTTAACTGCTGCTGCGCAGGCAAGTGGGTTACCACCATAAGTTGTACCATGGTCACCCGGAACAAGTGCCTTTGCGACCTCCTCTGTTGCCATAAATGCACCAACAGGCACACCACAGCCGAGTGCTTTGGCAGTTGTCACGATATCAGGCTTAACGCCATACTGCTGATATGCATACATTGAACCAGTACGTCCCATTCCGCACTGAATCTCATCAAGGATAAGAAGTATTCCCTTCTCATCACATAACTTTCTAACGCCTTCAATAAATTCTTTCTTGGCTGGATAAACTCCACCCTCGCCCTGGACTGTCTCGAATATAATAGCACATGTCTTATCATTAACTAATGATTTAACGCTTTCAAGGTCATTATACTTGGCAAATTTGATTCCTGGAATCATTGGTCCAAATGCTTCCTGATAATGACGGTTGCCTGTAACCGCAAGTGCTCCCATACTTCTTCCGTGGAATGAATGTTCCATAGCTATTATCTCATGGTCTGTTGAACCACTCTTTAGATATGCATACTTCTTTGCAAGCTTGATAGCACCCTCTACAGCCTCTGTACCAGAGTTAGTAAAGAATACCCTGTCCATTCCAGAAGCCTTAGTTATAAGCTTGGCTGCGTGTGCAGCAGGCTCATTGTAGAAGTAGTTAGATGTGTGTATAAGCTTGTCTACCTGTGCCTTTAATGCATCGTTGTACTCTTTGTTATTATAACCTAATGCAAATACAGCTATACCTGCACCAAAATCAAGATATTCCTTGCCATCTGTATCGTATAATCTTACCCCGTCACCTTTATCAAGAACTATCTGATACCTGTTATATGTATGAATAAGATGCGACTCTGCCTCATCTATTATCTGCTTTGTATCCATGAATTTTACCATGCCTTTCGTTATATATTACATTGCTTGAATTATATATTAGTTGAGAAAAATCTCTCTGAAGTGTCACCTAAGATTGCTGTACCGATACCCTTGTTAGTAAATATCTCAAGTAACAAACAGTGTGGAATACGTCCATCAAGAATATGCACTCTTGATACACCATTTTCAACTGCATCTATACAGTTATTAAGCTTAGGAAGCATTCCTCCGCCAATTGTGCCACCTGCAAGAAGTTCCTTTGCCTCTGATACAGATAACTCAGATATAAGAGAACTCTTGTCCTCATAATCTCTGTATACGCCTTCAATATCTGTAAGGAATGCAAGCTTCTCTGCGTTGACAGCTCTCGCTATAGCGCATGCTGCATCATCTGCATTGATATTGTATGCATGATAATCATCATCATATCCTATTGGACAAATTACTGGAAGGAAATCATCCTTTAAAAGAGACTGGATAAGTGTTGTGTCTACTTCTTTGACTTCTCCTACATATCCTATATCTTCCCCGCCTGAAAGCTTCTTTTCTACCTTTAACATGCCGCCATCTTTACCACTTATTCCGCAGGCTTTAACACCAAGCTCCTCTATAAGTGATACAAGGCTCTTGTTAACTTTATTCAGAACCATCTCAGCTATCTCCATAGTTGGCTCATCAGTAACACGAAGTCCATTAACAAATCTTGGCTCCATTCCTGACTTTGCAACCCATTTGCTGATTTCCTTGCCGCCACCATGAACAATGATTGGCTTGAAACCAACAAGTTTAAGAAGAACTACATCCTGTATGACTTTTCTTTTAAGTTCTTCATCTACCATGGCACTTCCGCCGTATTTAACAACAATTATCTTTCTGTTAAACTTCTGTATATATGGCAATGCCTCTACAAGTACCTGTGCTTTTGCTAATTCTGAATTAATATCCATCGTAATTCTCCTTATATTCTTAATAGAAATGTTCTATGGGAACATTGGAGCCATCTGTAAGCCCTCGTTCTCTGGAAGTCCAAATAATATATTCATATTCTGTACAGCCTGGCCAGCAGCACCCTTAACAAGATTATCAAGTGCGCCCATCATGATAAGTCTGTGTGTTCTTGGCTCAATCTTGAAACCAATATCAACAAAGTTGCTTCCCTCAACCCATCTTGTCTCTGGGCATACATCTTTATCGAGTACTCTCACAAAATATTCATTACTGTAATACTTGTCATATACAGCCTTAACCTCTTCATATGTAACATCCTTCTTAAGATTTGCATATGCAGTTACAAGAATACCTCTGTTCATAGGAACAAGGTGTGGTGTAAATATTAACTTAAGGTCATCTCTTCCGCATGCATATCCAAGCTGTTCCTCAATCTCAGGAGTGTGGCGGTGTGTACCAACACCATATGCCTTCATGCTTTCATTAACCTCGCAGAACAGATTAGGTATCTTAGCTCCACGTCCAGCACCTGATGTACCGCTCTTTGCATCTATTATAATTGAATCTGTGTCAATAAGTCCTTCCTTTACACATGGATATAATGTAAGGATAGATGTTGTTGTATAACATCCTGGATTAGCTACGATTCTTGTCTTATCTGTAATCTTATCTCTGTTAATCTCACATAATCCATACACAGCCTCATCAATGTACTGTGGTGCCTTATGTTCAATCTTATACCACTGCTCATAGATATTAACATCTTTCAATCTGAAATCAGCACTTAAATCTATTATCTTTACCTTATTTAATACATCCTCATTAACTAATGATGCACATAATCCCTGTGGTGTTGCTGTAAATATAACATCCACCTGCTTAGCCAGCTCATCCATATTATCATCCATGCATGTAGCATCAACTAACTGGAACATATTCCTATATACATCCGCATACTTCTGGTCAATATAGCTTCTTGAACCATACCACACAACCTCTGCATCCTTATGTCCAAGAAGAATTCTTACTAATTCATTACCGGCATAGCCTGTTGAACCAATTATACCTACTTTAATCATATCTTTTCTCCATTCCTGCAACTGGCTTTTTAAACTCATTTCATTATAGCAACTTTTTTAATGATGTAAATACCTTTTTGCATATTTTTTATAATTATGCAATTATTATGAATATTCTTGCATATAATTCATAATCTGGTATTGCATTTTTTCATCTAATAGATTATTATAAGGAAATGAAATTACTGATAAATCAGGAGGAAATACGAATTATGAAAGAAAAGGTTGTTTTAGCCTATTCAGGTGGACTTGATACAACTGCTATCATCCCATGGCTTAAGGAAAACTACGGCTACGATGTAATCTGTGTATGTGCAGACTGCGGTCAGGAAGAAGAACTTGACGGACTTGAAGAAAGAGCTATCTCTTGTGGTGCTTCTAAGCTCTACATTGAAGATATAACTGATGAATTCTGCGAGAATTACATCATGCCATGTGTTAAGGCACATGCTGTATATGAGAATAAGTATCTTCTTGGTACTTCTATGGCAAGACCTCTTATCGCTAAGAGACTTGTTGAAATTGCACGTAAGGAAGGTGCCGTTGCTATCTGTCATGGTGCTACTGGAAAGGGTAACGACCAGATTCGTTTTGAGCTTACAATCAAGGCTCTTGCTCCAGATATCAAGATTATCGCTCCTTGGAGAGATGATAAGTGGAAGCTCCAGTCTCGTGAGGATGAGATTGAATACTGCAGACAGCATGGTATTCATCTTCCATTCAGCACAGACACAAGCTACAGTCGTGACCGTAACATCTGGCATATAAGCCACGAAGGTCTTGAATTAGAGGATCCTGCTAACGAGCCTAACTACAAGCATCTTCTTGTAACTGAGGTTACACCTGAGGAAGCTCCTGATAAGCCAGAATATGTTACTATGACATTTGAGAAGGGTGTTCCTACATCTGTTAATGGCAAGACTATGAAGGTTTCTGATATCATCCGTGAGTTAAACCGTCTCGGAAGCAAGCATGGTATCGGTATCATTGATATCGTTGAGAACCGTGTTGTTGGTATGAAGTCTCGTGGTGTATACGAAACTCCTGGTGGAACAATCCTCTACGAAGCTCATCAGCAGCTTGAGGAATTAATCCTCGACAGAGATACAACTGCTGTTAAGCAGAACCTTGGCAACAAGTTCGCTCAGATTGTATACGAAGGAAAGTGGGAGACACCTCTCCGTGAAGCTATCCAGGCATTCGTTGATGTAACTCAGGAATATGTAACTGGTGAAGTTAAGTTCAAGTTATACAAAGGCAACATCATCAAAGCCGGTACAACTTCTCCATACTCACTCTACAATGAATCAATCGCTTCATTCAAGACAGGTGACCTCTACGACCACCACGATGCAGAAGGCTTTATCAACCTCTTCGGTCTCTCATTAAAAGTAAGAGCCATGAAGCATAACGAAAACGAGAAGAACCTTTAATTTATAAACATAAATTAAAACAAACACATAAAACTCCCGCCGTAAGGCTCAAAAGGCTGTGCATTAAATGCACAGCCTTTCAGACTGTAGACAAAGTGGCACTAAGATGCGAATCCTAGTGCCACTTTGTCTACAGTCTGAAGCATGAGCACATTAATAATACATAATATGCCCATGCTTATATTTTTAATTATTAATTGTATTATTCGTATAAAGGATACTTGTCTGTAAGACTCTTAACAAGCTCTACAGCCTTTGCCTTATTAGCATCAACATCCTCTACAAGAAGTGCAATTGCCTCTGCAACAACATCCATATCTGCTGTGTTGAATCCTCTTGTTGTAACGGCTGCTGTACCAAGTCTGATACCGCTTGTTACGAATGGAGAAGCAGGATCGTTAGGGATTGTGTTCTTATTACATGTAATGTTAGCAGCATCAAGAAGCTTCTCAACTTCCTTACCTGTAACACCCTTGCTTATAAGGTTAACAAGCATAAGGTGGTTATCTGTACCGCCTGATACTATATCAAAGCCTCTATTCATAAGACCATTGCAAAGAGCCTGTGCATTGTCAACAATGTTCTTAGCATATGTCTTGAACTCTGGCTCTAAAGCTTCCTTTAAGCATACTGCCTTACCAGCGATAACATGCATAAGAGGACCGCCCTGGATTCCTGGGAATACAGCCTTGTTGAACTTAAACTTCTCAGCGTTCTCAGCAGATGAAAGAATCATACCGCCTCTTGGTCCACGAAGTGTCTTGTGTGTTGTTGTTGTTGTTACATCTGCATATGGAATTGGGCTTGGATGCTGTCCACCTGCAACAAGACCTGCTATATGAGCCATATCTACCATAAGGTATGCGCCAACTTCATCACAGATTTCTCTGAACTTCTTAAAATCGATAACTCTTGCATATGCAGAAGCACCTGCAATAATCATCTTAGGCTTGCACTCTTTAGCAATTCTTAAAACTTCATCATAATCAATAAAGCCTTCTGCAGTAACTCCATAAGGAACAATATTGAAGTACTTACCAGATATATTAACTGGAGAACCATGTGAAAGGTGTCCACCACAGTCAAGGCTCATACCCATAACTGTGTCTCCTGGTTCTACCATTGCAAAGAAAGCTGCAAGGTTAGCCTGTGCTCCTGAATGAGGCTGAACGTTAGCATACTCACATCCAAAAAGCTTCTTAGCTCTCTCGATAGCAAGAGTCTCAACAACGTCTACATATTCGCATCCGCCATAATATCTCTTTCCTGGGTATCCTTCAGCATACTTGTTAGTAAGTGGGCTTCCCATGGCAGCCATAACAGCCTTGCTTACAAGATTCTCAGATGCAATAAGCTCGATGTGGCTTCTCTGTCTTGAAAGCTCGTCCTCCATAGCTTTAGCAACTTCTGGGTCATAATTCAATACTTCATCAAATGAATACATCCTCTACCTCCAAATTACTTTTCTCTAATAGTCTGTCAATTATAACAGCTATCATAAATCATATAATTATTATCTGAATACGTCAATTAAATTTTGAAAATATTCATAGCTTCTGACAATTCTGCTGAATTAGCATTAAGATCACTTGCGGCAGTATTAAGCTTCTCAACTTGCTTGAGCTGTCTGTTGGCTGTCTCTGTAACCTCCTCTGATGCAGCGGCTGTCTGCTGTGAAACCGCAGATATACTCTGGATTGAATCAATTGTCTGTGTCTTGGCATCTGCAATTATGTCAATTCCGTTAGTAATCTCATCCAGATCTGACATAAGTAAATCAAACTTAGTCTTAATCTGGTCAAATACCTCTTTGGCATTAGATAATGACTCACCCTGTATCTCTACTACATCTTCAGCTTTCTTAGCTATGTTAACTGTATCGTTAGTCTTTACATTGATATCATCAACAATAGCCCTGATTTCATTAACACTTGACACTGACTGGTCAGCAAGCTTTCTGATTTCATCTGCAACAACTGAGAATCCTCTTCCAGCCTCTCCTGCTCTCGCAGCCTCGATAGAAGCATTAAGTGAAAGAAGGTTTGTCTGGTCTGCAATCTCGTTGATTGCATCAATAATCTTGCCAATTGCCATAGAAGACTGCTTTAACGCTTGGATTTCTTCTATAACCTTGCTCGTTATCTCTACTGTACTTTCTACATTCTTACGAAGTTCGTCTATAGATTCCATACCGCTTGCAACAATAGCATTAGTCTCATCCGCAATTGCAGCAATATTATTGGAATTCTGTGAAACCATATTAATCTTCTCAGAAAGGTTGTCCATCTGTCTTAAGCATGCTTCTGAATCCTCTGCCTGCTGTACAACACCATGTTCAATCTCTTCAATCGCTGTAGTGATTTCTTGTGTTCCAGATAAAAGATCCTTCGCATTAGATGTAACTGTCTCTATTGAATCATCAACCTTTACAGTTACCTGCTTTGTCTTGTCAATAAGATGCTTTACATTGCCAATCATATCATTAGTACTTCTGGCAAGAGAAGCAAACTCATCTTTACCTTTGACTTTAACTTCAATTCTAAGGTCACCACTTGCTGCCTTCTCAAGCTTTTCCATGATAATCTTAGTTGAATTGCCAATATTGCCGGCAAGCCATGCAGCTATAGCAACAGCTACTATAAATGATACAAGCACAAGCACGATAGATATGTACTTGATTGTATTAGCCTGTGCAACGATTGTGCTCTGTGGAATCAGTGCCACAACAGCAAAATTATCATCAGTTATTCCATATATGAAAAGATTCTTCTTTCCATTGAACTTAACCATTGTGCTTCCTGACTTCTCGCCAGACTCTATGGCTTTCTTATAGAAATCTGTTCCAGATATAATTCCGCTCTCGCCATCAACATTGCTTGATGAACTGAATATCTCACCGCCATCTGGTGCAATAAGAGCTACAACACTGCCCTTACCCATATCCATATTGTTAAGTGTCTCTGTCACATAGTCTGTGTCAAGGTCAACGAACATATATCCGATACCTCTTGCAGAGCTGTTAACAACCTGTCTTGCAAATGATACAGCATATGGTATCTTCATCTTTGTATCCACATACTCTCTCGATGTAATCCATGCAGTTCTTGAAGCATCAATAGTCTTACCTTCAGCAGCACTCTTTACATTGTTGTATTCACCAGTTGTCTCAAGATTACCTGCTGAACCTGTAGCAATAAGCTTACCATAATTACCAATTACGATAATGTTCTTGATTGCCGCACTATTAGCAGTACTTACTGTAAGTGATTTTGAGATTGAGCTGTATATTGATGCCTCATTAACCGCATCGTTCTTAAACGAACCGGCATAATAAGACTTAACATCCTCTGTGTTAACGAAATCATTCGCAACACTCTTTACATTCTCAAATACAAGGTCGTAGTAATCTGCCACCTGGGTAACAGTTGAACCAGACGCCTCAGTGAAGCTTGATTTGATAGCTGTAGAAGCTGACATATAAGAAACAACACCAAGAATAATTATGAATATAACTGGTATTGTAAATGCTCCGATAAGCTTAACCTTAATTGGAACACCTGCATTAAGATACGCCGCTACCTTAGTATCTTTAATGTTGACATTCTTCTTATTCTTCTTTACAGCCGCAACATCACCTGTAACTGGCTCTGTTAATTCTGCATTAGCCTCTGCTTTGGCAGAAGCCTTCTTCTTAGATTTAAAAAGACTTCCCCCGCCTGGCTTTTTAGGAGCCTTTTCCTTCTTAGGAGCCTTCTCCTTTACAGGCTTTTCTTTTTTAATCTTTTCTTTCTTAACCTTTGTTTTTTTTGGTCCTTTCACCTTCGTATTATTGGCATCACTGCCTGATAACTCCTCGTTATCTACCCCAGCTTTATCTAATGCCGCATCATCTTCAACATATGTGTTATCCGATGATGTAACATCTCCCCCAAGTGGCAGTTGTTCCTGATTCATCCCATTCTCCTGTACTGGTACATTATCCAGTACATTAATTTCATCATTCATCAGCATACCTCTTTTCGTACATTATATTTAGTTAGTTATTAGTTTCCTGCTCCTCGATATTGATAGACAGCTCATGAAGCTGCTTAGCATCAACAACATCTGGCGCATTAGTAAGAAGACATGATGCATCCTTAACCTTAGGGAAAGCAATTACGTCTCTTATACTATCTCTCTTAGCCATAAGCATTACAAGTCTGTCAAGACCATATGCAAGACCTGCGTGAGGTGGAACACCATACTTGAATGCATCAAGAAGGAATCCAAACTTCTCATTGGCAACCTCATCTGTAAGTCCAAGTGCCTTGAACATTCTTGACTGGACATCTGCCTGATGGATACGCACACTTCCTCCACCAATCTCTGTTCCGTTAAGAACGATATCATATGCTTTGGCTCTTACTGAACCCGGATCAGACTCTAACTTATCAAGGTCTTCATCCATAGGCATTGTAAATGGGTGGTGCATTGCAACAAATCTGTTCTCTTCATCTGACCACTCGAACTGTGGGAATTCTGTAACCCATAAGAATCTGTATTCATTCTTGTCAAGAAGTCCCATCTGCTCAGCAAGCTCAATTCTTAATGCTCCAAGCACACTCCATACAATCTTATTTCTGTCAGCAGCGAAAAGGAGAAGATCTCCATTCTCTCCATCCATTGCTTTAATTATTGCCTGCATTTCATCCTCTGTCATAAACTTAGAAAATGATGATTTCACAGTTCCATCTGGATGAATTGCTATATATGCGAGTCCCTTTGCACCATATCCCTTTGCAAAATCGACTAAAGCATCAATCTTCTTACGTGGCATCTCGCCCTGTCCCTTGGCATTGATACCTCTTACAGTTCCACCATTCTCGATAGCTCCTGTAAACACGCCAAATCCACAGTTCTTAACTACATCTGTGATATTCTTTAACTCCATGCCGAATCTTAAATCTGGCTTATCTGAACCAAATCTGTCCATAGCTTCCTGCCATGTCATTCTCTGGATTGGAAGCTTAACCTCAACGCCAAGTACTTCCTTGAAAAGATATGCAAGAAGTCTCTCATTGACATCGATAACATCATCAACATCAACGAATGAAAGCTCCATATCTATCTGTGTAAATTCTGGCTGTCTGTCTGCTCTTAAATCCTCATCACGGAAGCATCTTGCAATCTGCATATATCTGTCATAACCAGAGCACATAAGCATCTGCTTGAAAAGCTGTGGTGACTGTGGAAGTGCATAGAACTTACCTGGATGAATACGGCTAGGTACAAGATAATCTCTTGCTCCCTCTGGTGTTGACTTAGTAAGCATAGGTGTCTCTATCTCTAAGAAGCCCTCGTTAGCAAGGAATGCTCTTGTAAGAGTTGCAACTTTGCTTCTCATAATGATATTAGACTGGATATCAGGTCTTCTAAGGTCAAGACATCTGTACTTTAATCTTAAATCTTCCTTAGTGCTGATATTCTCCTCAATTGGGAATGGAGGAGTCTCAGACTCTGAAAGAATTCTTAACTGCTCTGCAGCTATCTCTATCTCACCAGTCTTTAAATTAGCATTAACAGCTCCTGATCTCTTAATTACCTTACCAACTACAGCGATAACATACTCATTACGGAGTGTGTATGCCTTATCAAATCCTTCTTTACCGATTACATTCTCATCAAATACTATCTGAAGTAATCCACTTCTATCTCTTAAATCAACAAATATAAGTGCTCCAAGATTACGTCTTGTCTGAACCCATCCCATAACTGTTACTGTCTGTCCAACATCTGCTGTTGTAACCTCTGTACATCTGTGAGTTCTTTTTAAGCCTACCATTGCTTCAGCCATTTTAATTGTTCCTCCTAAATAAAGTCTCTTTATCCGTTAACCTCAAGTATACCACGGATATTCAAATCATCAAGATTAATCTCACTGTTTTTAATAATTTGAACAGCCTCAGGTTCGTGTATAAACCTCTGGAACTGTAAAAATACCCACATATCAAATGTGTTAATCTCATCTATCATTATAAGCATCGCCGTTTCATAATCAAATGCTTTTCTGTATGGTCTGTCTGATATAAGTGCTGCAAATGCATCTACAACCCTTATTATCCTTGCGCCATATGGTATCTCATCACCTTTAAGATTATCCGGGTATCCGCTTCCGTCCATACATTCATGATGCCTTAACACCATCTGTGCGATGTCCTCAGGGAATCCCATCTTCTCTATGCAGTCATATCCAATCTTAGAATGTGTCCTCATATACTTAATCTCAGTGATTGACAGAGCCCTTGAATTACGTCCATACAGATACTCTGTAAGTTTAAGCTTGCCGATATCATGAACCATTCCTGCACATTTGATTCTGTATGCCTCCTCCTTTGACAAGCCAAGCCTTAATGCAAGCTCGTACGAAAGGTTAGCCACAAGAATTCCATGCGAAATACAGTTTTTAAAATCATTATCTATATGTGTAAGATAATTATCTGCAATCTCTTCCATAACATTTCCCACAATTATCAAAAAAATCCTTCTTGCGCTGTATCATCTCGTCAATTCTTTCGCAGTAATTAGTTACATCTTTAACATTCTCAACTCTCTCAATGCGGACACTTCCGTCATCATTATCAAACACAACCTTGGTCGAAGCTCCCGCTCCGCACGCCACGATGGTCTGTTTCTCCTCCATTATGAGAATATTATAGATACACTCCTTACTCTTATGTGAATATCCAACATTTTCAAAATTACCAGCCATATTCTTCTGTCTATACATATAATATGGCTCCATATCTAAATCTTTACTGCACTGCTGTGTAAGTGACATGATCTCATCACTGTTAAGGAGCGACATATCCTTATACTTGTCTCTCCATACATTAAGTGCCGCCGCACGCTTAATCGCGAGCGAATGGACTGTAAGGCTCTCTGGTGAGAGTTTCTTTATCTGGTCAAGTGTATTCTTAACCTCATCTGTATCCTCTCCCGGAAGTCCTAATATTATGTCCATATTGATATTATCAAAGCCTGTTTCTCTTGCAAGCTTAAATGCTTCTTTAACCTGTGCAACACTGTGTCTTCTTCCGATTATCTTAAGAGTTTCATCATTCATAGTCTGTGGATTGATGGAAATTCTCTGTACGCCATGTGCCTTTAACACTTCAAGCTTCTCTTTCGTTATGCTGTCCGGACGTCCAGCCTCAACTGTAAATTCAGCCACATGCTCCATATCAAACAGCTCATCAAGCGCACCTAAAAGCCTGTCAAGCTGGTATGGCTCCAATGTTGTAGGTGTACCGCCGCCAAAATATACTGTGTCAAGCCTGCAGCCCTTGAAACACTCTGATACATAACTCATCTCTTTGATAAGAGCATCAAGATATGTGTCAACCTTTGCCTTGTATGCCGCTACAGAATATGAAGTAAATGAGCAGTAAAGACATGTTGTAGGACAGAATGGTATACCTATATAAAGGCTGTAGCCGTTCTTATAATCAAGCTTTTCCAATATATCCTTCTCAGTCTTTGCAACTTTAAGTGCTAACGCAGCTTTCTCTTCTGAGGCATAATGTGCCTTAGTAAACTCATCAAGAATCTCACTGTCACTTCTGCCCTCTTCAAGCATTGTATAGGCAATCTTACTTGGCCTTACGCCTGTAAGGAATCCCCATGGAAGCGTTTTACCAGTATCCTGTGACAGCTTATCATACAATGATTTTTTAAACTCATTGTGTGCATCCTTCTTAGTCATTGAAGAATCATCAATGTGAGGCATCACGATAACGCAGTCATCCTCTGTAACAGCAGAATCTGCCTTTAACATGGCAACTTCTGTTCTTGGATAGAATGACCTTACCAGAACAACAGCATCATCATAATATGCCTGATTATCAATATCTATATATATCATATTATCCTCTATATCTACTGACAAAACGGATTATACGCCTTCTCATGCGCTATGGAAGTTCCCTCGCCATGTCCCGGATATACGATTGTATCATCTGGAAGCTTGAAAAGCTTATCCTTCACAGAAGATACTATCTGACTCATGCTTCCTGTAGGAAAATCTGTTCTTCCCACTGATTCTGCAAATAAAGTATCTCCCGAAAACAGACTTGATAAATCTTTAACATAGTATGACATTCCACCTTCTGTATGACCCGGTGTGTGTATTGCCAGAATCTTAATTCCAGCTATATCAAGCTCCTCGCCATCTTTTATCCAGTAATCCGCACTCATGCTTATTCCGCCGCGTCCCATGTGAGACGAAAGATTGATGTCTGGATTTTCAAGCGTATGCTTCTCGTATTCACATGCATATATCTTAACGCCATATTTATCCGCTATATCCCTTGCCACTGTCATGTGGTCGTAGTGTCCATGCGTTAAAAGTATGGCTTTAAGCGTACAATTGCATCTGTCAATGAAAGACACCGCTGCATCATAATTATCAGCAGTGTCTATCATTACTCCCTCGTTTGTCTGTGTATTCTTTAAAATGTAGCAGTTAGTTCCTATGCTTCCTATAACTGCATATTTTAATTCAATATTCATAAATATTCCTCAATCAGCCCGTAGCTCTTACTATATCTGTCACGCCTTCGACATTTCTTAACTTCTCGGTAATCTTGTTAAGTTCTTCTTTGCCATGTATATCAAAGCCAAGTGTTATAGTGGCAACACCCTTCTTGTTAACACGGCTGTTCATCATCTTAATCTCGATATTAGATTCAGTAAGAATACGTGAAAGGTCAACAATAAGACCTGTTCTGTTAACTGCAAATATATTAATCTCCGCTCCGTATGTTCCGCCAGCTTCGATTCCTTCCCATTCTGCATCTATAAGACGTTCTCTCTCGCTCTCTGGGAAATTAAGCACATTAATACAATCTGTTCTGTGGATTGTAACACCTCTGCCTCTTGTTACGAATCCGACAATCTCATCACCTGGAACTGGATTACAGCATTTTGAAAATCTGACGGCTACATCATGGATTCCCTTGACAACGATACCACCCTTATTCTTAGATAAAGCCTCCTTGCCCTTGTGGTCTTCCTTAGATAAGCTTGTAACAACTTCCATAACCTGCTTATCAGTTATATCAGCCTTTTTCTTCTTCTCGTACTCCTCGTTAAGCTTGTTGACTACCTGACCTTCTTTAAGTCCGCCATGTCCGACTGAAGCCATCATTGAATCCCAGTCTCTGAAGCCGTACTTTCTCAAAGCTTTCTCAACAAATTCTGGTTTGTTGATATCAGATAAGTTAATTCCCTTACTCTTACAGTAATTGTTGATGAGTTCCTTACCCTTGATAATATTGTCTTCCTTGAGTTCCTGCTTAAACCACTGGTTAATCTTATTCCTTGCCTGGGTACTCTTGACAATGTTAAGCCAGTCCCTGCTAGGTCCCTTGGAATTCTGTGAAGTGATGATATCTACACGGTCACCACTCTTTAACTGGTAATCTATAGGCACAAGCTTGCCATTAACTCTTGCTCCAACCATCTTATTACCGACTGCACTGTGGATGCTGTAAGCAAAATCGACAGGGCATGAACCGGCAGGAAGGTTCTTGACATCACCTGATGGTGTGAAACAATATATATTATCTGAGAACAGATTAAGGTCACTCTTAACTGATGACAGGAATTCCTTGTTATCAGACATCTCTGTCTGCCATTCAAGCATCTGTCTTAACCAGCTAAGCTTAGCCTCCTCACTTGCTGTAGTATTGGCACCATTGCCTTCCTTGTACTTCCAGTGTGCTGCGATACCATATTCAGCAGTTCTGTGCATCTCGTATGTTCTTATCTGAACCTCGAATGGCTGTCCGTTAGATGCAATCAGTGTTGTGTGAAGAGACTGGTACATATTAGGCTTAGGCATAGCTATATAATCCTTGAAACGTCCCGGAATTGGCTTATACATCTCATGGATTACACCGAGTGCTGCATAACAATCCTTAACTGTATCAACCTTGATTCGCACAGCGAATATATCATATATCTGGTCAAGTGTCTTATTCTGGTTGACCATCTTTCTGTATATTGAAAAGAAATGCTTAACGCGGCCATCAATCTCTGCCTCAATTCCGGCATTGCTGATGTGCATTCCTACTTCTTTGATTATGCTCTTAATAAATGCTTCTCTGCCCGGTCTGTTGATGTTAACCTGCTCAACAAGATCATTGTATACATCAGGCATGAGATACTTCATCGACAAATCATCAAGTTCAACCTTAATCTTAGATATACCTAACCTGTTGGCAATTGGAGCATATATCTCCATAGTCTCTCTTGATTTCTCTATCTGCTTGGCTGGAGACTGGTACTGCATTGTTCTCATATTATGAAGTCTGTCGGCAAGCTTAATCATGATAACCCTGATATCCTTTGCCATGGCAAGGAACATCTTTCTTAAGTTCTCAGCCTGAACCTCAATCTTATCATGCTGGTAGTTTAACTGTGTCAGTTTAGTAACACCATCTACAAGCAGTGCAACCTCATCGCCAAATTCCCTTGCGACATCCTCGCTTGTCATAACAGTATCTTCTACAACATCATGTAAAAGGCCTGCTATGATTGTCTCCTTATCAAGCTCCAACTCAGCAAGTATAATAGCAACACACAACGGATGAATGATATATGGCTCACCAGACTTTCTCTTCTGTCCCTGATGAGCATTGTACGCTGTCTTATACGCCTTTTCTATATCTGACAAATCTGTTGATGGATGATATTTCTTAATCTCAGCAATCAGATCCTGATACAATTCCTCAGGGCTTGTAAAATCCGCAGGTGTATCCACGGGTCTTTCCACAGCCTTGGTCTTAATATTCGAATCCTGTTCAAGTACTATTTTTTCTGCCATACGCCATCCTCCGCGTCAAAGTATACATACCTAGATTATAAAGACTTCCCACCAAAAATACAAGTAAAACTTCCACAGCCTGACAGCGGTATGCGTATATATAATTAATTCCTGACGACTGTCGTGCTACTCTTAGGCTGGTGCTAGACAAAAGCTAATCCGCCTGCTAAACGTCCAAACGAAGTGCGTTTTTAGCGAGGCGGATTTAATAAGCTTTGTCGTGCCAGCCTTAGAGTAGCTAGACACAAAGGACCTGAATTAATTATATATGCGCATACCGCTGTCAGACTGTGGGACGGTCAGACCGCCACAGCCTATAGCCGGTGCCAGCATGCAGGAGATTTTTCCCTTTATTACAAATCAAGTTTTTGCAGGAATGCCTTTGTTCTTTCATTGGACGGATTATCCAGCACATCCTTCGGCGCACCCTGCTCCACAATAACCCCTCCATCCATGAAGATAACCCTGTCAGCAACCTTTCTTGCAAAGTCAATCTCATGTGTAACTATAACCATTGTCATCTTCTCAGCAGCGAGCTGCTTTAAAACTTTAAGAATACCCGCTGTTATCTCAGGGTCAAGTGCTGATGTAGGCTCATCGAAGAAAAGTATCTCAGGATTCATGGCAAGTGCCCTTGCTATGGCAACTCTCTGCTGCTGTCCACCTGAAAGATGGCATGGGTAACTGTTCTCCTTGCCCTCGAGACCTACCTTTAAAAGAAGCTCCCTTGCTTCCTTCTCAACATCCGCTTTGTTCCTCTTTTCAACAACAACCGGCGCATCCATAACATTTTTAAGAACTGTGTAATGTGGGAATAAGTTAAACTGCTGGAATACAAGCCCGAAAAGGCTCTTTATCTGTCTTAACTCATTCTTCGATACATATTCTGACTTGCCATTAGTATCAGTTGCAACAAGCCTTCCACCGATCTTAAGGCTTCCCTTGTCCATAGTCTCAAGGAGTGTGGCACATCTAAGAAGTGTTGATTTACCAGAGCCAGATGGACCTATGATAGCTACAACCTCGCCCTTATCAACACTCATTGTTATATCCTTTAAGACCTCATTTTCTCCAAAGCTCTTTCCAAGATTATTTATTTCAAGTAATTTCATCTCTCATATGCCTCCTATCTGTAATACTGCATCTTCTTTTCAATACGTTCCATAATCAAAGCAACAACGAAATTAAAGATATAATAGAACAGACCCGCTATAAACAATGGCATCATGCTCGCCTCTGCCGCAACAAGCTGTTTTGCAAGGGTGAACATCTCAGTATAAGCAAGCGCAAACGCAAGAGATGTATCCTTTACAAGTGTTATAACCTCGTTAGTTACAGGTGGAAGCACGTGCTTAACCATCTGAGGGAATATTATTCTTACAAATGTCTGTGTCTTAGTGTATCCTAAAACATCCGCAGCCTCATACTGTCCGGCAGGAATACTCTCAATTCCTGAACGGTATATCTCTGCAAAGTACGCTGCATAATTAAGTGCAAAACCAATTATTACAGCAGTAAATCTATACTGTGATGAAACCTTCACGCCAAATAAGAAGTATGGGCCGAAGAACACAACAAGAAGCTGTAACATAAGAGGTGTACCTCTCATGATTGATATGTATATCTTGGCAATCCATCTTGGCACAGCCAGCTTTGACATTCTTACGAAGCACACAAGAAGTCCTAATGGAAGTGAAAAGATAAGTGTGAGGAGGAATATTGATACTGTTGAAAGCATGCCCTTGGCAAGCTGTCCTACTATGTATACAAATTTAGCTCCAAATGAGCTGCCTTCCTTACCCTGTGCATCCTGAAGATATGCACTGTCTGTTCCTGCCTTGCCAAGGCATACGCTGTCTGATAATTCCCATTTATCCGCAATTGAAGCAAATGTTCCATCACTTAACATCTCATTAAGTGAAACCTGAACCTTGTCACGGAGTGCTGTGTTGCCAAGCTTGAAGCCGATACCATACTGCTCGCTTGACACATTTTCAGGCAAAATTGTAAACTTGCCGCCTCTCTGCTTAATCTGGTAGCTTGCCACACCTATATCCATACATATAGCATCAACCGAACCAGCTTCGAGATTCATGAAAGCACTGTTATAATCGCCAACCTGTGTAAGACTCTTAAATGAAGCACACAGCCTGATATTATCCTCTGTCGCATCCTCGCCTGTAAATGCGGCAAGTGCTGATGAATCAGACTGCACAACAACATTTTTGCCAGCAAGGTCTGAGAGCTTCTTAATATCTGAATCATTCTTAACGATAACGACCTGAGAGTTATCAATATAGGCTGTTGACCATGTATAGTCCTTCTCTCTTCCATTAAGGGTGAATCCATTCCATATACAGTCTATCGAGCCAGAATTAAGCTCCATATCTTTAGAATCCCAGTCAATAGGCTGCTTGACAAGTGTCCAGCCATTCCTCTTAGCCACTTCCTCTGCAAGGTCCAAGTCAAATCCGACATAGTTGCCATCAGTGTCCTTGTAGCCATATGGTGGGAATTCCGCATCAAATCCAACTGTAAATGTTGTTCTGTCTTCCTCATTCGTGTCCTTTGCGCCACATCCTGTAAAGGCTGTACACAAAGCTGCTGTTACCATAAGCAGTACCAGCATTCTGCTTAAAATGTTCTTCTTCATAACTTCCTCCAGGTCATAATCCGTGCTGTCATATTCATAGTCCAAGCACTTTATAAATCATATTCATATCCAGACTGTCTCTTACAACATTAGCAAGTATATCGTACTGCTCCTGTCTGTACTCAGAAAAAGATTTTTTATTGACGTTATCTCTGTCCAATCTCTTCAGTCTGAAAAGCATATCTATTAGTTTATCATCAAGTCCATCATCAAAGCAACCATGTATATACGTTGCAAGGACATTTTCTTTCTGGATAAAGTATTTATCTTTACTGCTTATGCCCATGTGCATCTCGTAGCCATGCACCTTGGTTCCGTTAAATCCGGCATAGATTCCGTCAAGTCCTTCTATTACAGTGTCGGTCTGGCACTGCTTTTTTTCTGAATTAAATACTGTGTCTATATCAAGTACTTCCATGCCTGTGATACTTCCGTCACTCTCAGCACCACATTTATCCACAATATTCTTTCCAAGAATCTGTAATCCTCCACATATTCCGATAACCGGAACGCCTTTATCTATAAGCTTTTTCACTGCACATTCCATGCCATTCTCACGGAGCCACTTCATATCACTGACAGTACTCTTTGTCCCCGGAATAATAACCGCATCTGGATTTCTTAGCTTAGATGCATCACTTACATATCTCACATTAACGCCATCATATCTTGCCAGCGTGTTAAAGTCTGTGTAATTGCTCATCCGTGGAAGCTTAATAACCGCTATATCAATAAGCGGCTTATAGTCTGCACCGCCTGTATTCTCAAGCTTTTCACTCTGGCTGTCCTCGTCATCTATATCGACATAGGCATAAGGCACAACCCCGGCACATGGAATATCTATAAGACTTGTCATCTCATCAAGCCCGCTCTGCAAAAGCCTCACGTCACCACGGAATTTGTTGATTATATACCCCTTTATATGGTCAGCCTCGCTCTTTTCAAGCAGCTTTACCGTTCCATATAGCTGTGCAAACACACCGCCCCTGTCTATATCACCGACAAGAAGCACCGGCGCATCCACAAGCTTTGCGAGCCCCATATTGACTATATCATCCTGCTTTAAGTTAATCTCAGCCGGACTTCCTGCTCCCTCAATAACTATTATATCGTTATCTTCGGCAAGCCTGTCATAAGCCTCTAATATGTCAGGTATAAGCTTTTTCTTATACGCATAGTAGTCAACAGCCTTCATGTTGCCAATTGACTTTCCATTGACAATAACCTGCGAGCCCACATCAGTAGTTGGCTTTAAAAGCACCGGATTCATATATACGTCAGGAGCTTTTCCTGCTGCCTCCGCCTGAACCGCCTGGGCACGCCCCATCTCATATCCATCCTTTGTTATAAATGAATTGAGAGCCATGTTCTGTGACTTGAACGGAGCAACCCTGTAGCCATCCTGTGCAAATATCCTGCAAAGCGCAGTACACAGAATACTCTTCCCGGCATTAGACATGGTTCCCTGAATCATAATTGGTCTCGCTTTTCTCTTCCCCATGTTCCTGCCTCTTTTCTTTGATATCTTTAAGTGCCTCGATGAATTTCACATTGTCATCATGTTTTCCGACACATACTCTGTAATATCCCATTTCTAATCCCATATAATCAAAGCAGTTTCTAATCTGTATGCCATATTCATTAAGCATCTGACTTGTTATATATTTATCATAGAACAGTATATAGTTGGCATCTGACTTGTACACTTTATCAACAAGCTCTAAAAGATTGTTATATATATATTCTCTTTCTTTATCAATATATGCTCTTGAAGCGTTTGCATAATCTTTGCTGCATTCAAGACATGCTATTCCAGCCCTCTGTGCTATGACTGACACATTCCAGCACTGCTGCCTCTGGCTCATCAGCCGCATCATCTGTGTATCATGGCTCAGTATATATCCAATTCTCACTCCCGGTATCGCATATGTCTTGGTAAATGTTGACAATAAGCACATAGTACTGTACTGGTTAACAAGATATATAGGAAAACATTCATTGTAATCTGTGGTCAATTCATAAAAGCACATATCAAGCAGACATCTTGTGTGATTCCTCTCACATGCGCACAGCAGGCTTTCAAGCACACTTCTTTCTATAATCTGTCCTGCCGGATTAGACGGCATACAGATAAAGACCGCATCTGCATGTGCAATCTCAGCCTCGTCTATATCCCGCATCTGCATTTTAAATCCATGCCTTTCATCAAGTATATGATAATTAACATTCACTCCATAAGCCAACAATGCTCTCTCATATTCTGCAAATGCTGGTGCATATATAAGTGCCTCGGCACCAGGACCAAGTGCTGCAGCATAATTATATATAAGCTCAGCAGCCCCATTGCCACATATAATACATTCGCGTGGCAATGCAACTTTCCTGCTAAGTTTAGCCACAAGTTCATTACAATGCGTATCCGGGTATGCCCCCACCTCGCCTAATGCCTCCTGCATAGCGTTCATAACTTTTTCCGGTGTGCCAAATGGATTGATATTAACGGACATATCTACATATCCTTTATCATTATAGTTTCCACCATGTACATTTCTTTCTCTTAATAGCATATATTTTCTCCCCTTAAAATAATTATCATGCTGACATAAACAATACAATAATAACGCATCTTGCAATCACTGCCAATATGAATGATTCTGCTCCTGTAACGTTCATAAGCTTACAGGCGCGTTTTATATCTTCGCAGTCAATCTTTTTTACCTCATCACCGATATAATCTTTCTTAAAAAGGACACCGCCATACCATGCATCCCCTGCCAGCTTAAGTCCAAGCGCACCTGCACACACGCTCTCAGTCTGGGCTGAATTAGGGCTTGCGTGTTTAAATCTGTCCCTTTTAAATATCCTGTAAGCATTATTATAATCCATTCCAAGAATACACGAAGCTGCAATCATAAGCAATGCCGATATTCTTGAAGGTATATAATTAAACACATCATCAAGCTTTGCCGCACATCTTCCAAAATCAATATATCTGTCATTCTTGTAGCCAACCATCGAGTCCATTGTGTTGACCGCCTTGTATACATACTCTCCTGCCGCCCCGAAAAATGCCGCATAAAACAAAGGTGCTGTCACACCGTCAGATGTATTCTCTGCCACAGTCTCGACTGCCGCCCTCATAATTCCTGCTTCATCAAGCTTTGCTGTATCACGCCCTACAATCATTGATACCGCATGCCTTGCCTTCTCAGTGTCATTTTCTGCAAATGCGTCATATACCTTCATGCTCTCTTTCTTCAAAGAAGTCTGTGCAAGCCCGAACCATATAAGAACCGCTTCTGCCACAACAAAAAGAACTGGATGTATTACATATGAAATGCCTCTTATCAATTCAACGCATATAAAAACTGTCGCTGTCACAAGACACACAAGTAGCCTTCCCATACGCCTCAGTTTCTTGGAATCACTGCCTTTATAGAGGATTTTTTCATACTTTGATATAAGCATTCCTATAAGTCTTACAGGATGCCACGAAATATATGGGTCGCCGAATAATATATCAAGAATATATCCTGCCACCATTCCAATTACCGATAAGCCAATAAAATGTGCCATATCACTCTATCTTCCCTGTCACCTTAATTATTCCACCATTGTACTCGCACACAAATCCACAGCCATTACCTGCCTGCCACGCATAATAGTCGTGTTTTTCTTCAAAATGCTCGAGCAAAGTCATTATAGTACCACCATGTGCAACAATTGCGATATTTTTCTTTTCTGTGCGTGCTATAAGTCCGTTAAATGCATTGAATATTCTTTCCTTGAAATCCTCTATTCTCTCGCCTTCCGGGAAATCCATCGTTCCATACGAATCAATCCACTGCTGATATAATGGATTGCCAGATAATTCACTATAATTATGTCCCTCAAACACTCCGAAATCACATTCCCTAAATTCATCAATTATAACTTTCTTCTTATCTGGATATATAATCTCCGCCGTCTGTGTACACCTTAACATCGGTGATGTATATACAATATCACAATCTGGATATGAATGATTTTTAAGTTCCTCTATCCCAATGCCGGCAAGCGGTTCATCCGTCTTTCCTATATAGCGTTTTTCTATATTTCCCTGTGTCTTTCCATGACGTATAAGACTGACAATCACTTTATCTTAACTCCTATTCCACAGAACACTCTGTATACAGCCTCTGCCTCTTTTGCAAGCATACAGCATGTTCTTCCAACCTTCTCGCGGTGTGCCCTGTCCGGTTCTTTCAATGGAACAATTCCACCGCCAACCTCATCACATATAATCACGCAGTTAGGATGGCTGTCTACATAGCTTCTAAGATCTGCCTCAAATGCTTCATCATCCACCATCGAAGCAAGATTATATATGCAGTCTGCCTCGCCAAAGCATCCGTCATTGACATCTGTCACACCAAGATTATCTTTGGCATAATCTAATTTCCCCTGCCTGTAACCACCTATCACAAGTATCATAACATGACCTCACAACATTTTTGATGCTGGCAGTCAAAGCTTTACAGCACTGTCACCAGCAGCTTTTTACCATCACATCATATATTAATAAACAATTGGCATACTACACACACATACGCCATTACATTTTCCATAACACATAAAAACCAGCCAGAGGTATCTCCTGTAAAGCCTCCGAACTGCTTGTATACGCTGCGCACATAAAGTATATATGTTACCGCACATGCCACAATCATACATGCACTGGTAATAAGACCTGCACCACCAGATATAATATATCCTGCCAGCAGGCAGACCAGAATCCATACCACAGACGATATGGTAACTCCTTTTTTATTGGAATTATCCTTCTCCGATGCGCCCATTCCCGTCTTCTTAGCTGATTTAAGGCTTACAACCGATATAGCCGTAAATGCCCTTGACACAACAAATGTCAGACCAAACAGCCATACATTCTTAATCTCTGAAACTGCTGCCACATAGAACAGTATCAGTACTATCAGACGTATCACTCCAAATGCACCGATATGAGGGTCTTTTAATATCTCAAGCTTCTTATCTGCCGGCTGGTATGAAGATTTGGCATCACATGTATCGCAGTAACCATCAAGATGAATACCTCCGGTAACAATCACCGGAACCGCACAAATTATGCACACTCTTAATATATCTCCAAGTCCTGCCATGCCACATATCTTAAAGATAATCATTTCAAGCAGAGCTATCACAAGTCCTATCGCTGGAAAAGCACACAATGTATAACGGAAATCCTTTTCATCAAGTCTTACACTTGGAACCGGGATTCTTGAAAATGTTGAAAATGCCGCTATTAAAGCCTTTATTACACCCATTAATTCTCTCCACTGCCCTTAATATATACAGGAATACCTGCCACTACCTCAACAACTGTGTCCGCCACATCTGCAATCTTTCTGTTAATATATGATATATCTGCGATATATTGTTTTGTTATATCATCATATTCGCAGCCATCAAGACTTACCTCATTGGATACAATTACCATATCGCACTGATTATGAAGCTTGTATACATCATCTAAAATTCTTGTGACACACTCATTATCTATTATATCGCCTTTAAACATCTCATTTGCAAGAAGATTAGACATGCACTCAAGCAGTATGACATCTTTATCCTGCACAGCGATACTGTCGATTCCTGTTGGTCTTTCAATTGTCTCAAACGCTGTGTTATCTCTTCTTCTTAAATGACGGTATATTCTTTCGTCAGATTCTTTATCATGGCTTACCATGGTTGCCACATAGTACAGATGCCCCCTGTTACAGTCATGCAGCTTTAGTGCCATATGCTCTGCGAACTCACTCTTACCGCTTCCACTGCCACCTATAACAAGCACTAAGCGGTTAATCTTCTCTATCATAATCCTTATATGCCTCCATATCAAGCTTATCAAATGTAGGCATTCCATAATACACTGATACTGCCATATTGATAAGAGGTATTACAGTAACTGCACCTGTTCCCTCTCCAAGAGCCATTCCCATTGACATAAGGGGGCTGAGTCGCAGCTCATCAAATACTTTTACAGAGCCTGGTTCTTTTGACATATGCGAAGCAATCATGTAATCCACGCATGCTGGCGATAATTTTGCCGCAGCAAGTGCTGCAACACCGGATATAAAGCCATCAATAATAACTGGCATGCCACAGTATGCACCGCCTAAGAAAAGTCCAGCCATACCCGCTATATCAAGCCCTCCGACCTTGGATATAACATCTGTCACATCTGATTTATCAGGTTTTAATGTATCGATTCCATGTCTTATGACTTCTATCTTTCTTGCAAGTGCATCATCTGATAATCCAGCTCCTCGTCCAGTCATAACAGTCACACCCTGACCTGTAAGAACTGATGCAACAGCCGATGAAGTAGTTGTATTGCCTATTCCCATCTCCCCTGTTGCAATCATGTCAAACCCCTGGTTATACATATCAATTGCAGTATTGATTCCTGATATAACAGCCTGCTCTGCCGCATTTCTTGACATGGCAGGTTCATTATAGAAATCTTTTGTCCCATACATTGTCTTAATTGATGTCACTCCATCAACGTCTGTAATCATGCCTATATCATATGGATATACCGGCACGCTTATTGATGAAGCCATAAGGCATACGCTTGACATATTTCTTGTCATGTTAGCCGCAACCTTGGCTGTCACATCACTGCCTGTCTGCGACACGCCCTCCGCGACAACTCCATTATCTGCACACATGACGACAACACACGGATTATATGCTTTTTTAAGTATGCCAGCCCCACCTAATCTCACAAGAACATCCTCTAACATTCCAAGGGAATTAAGAGGCTTTGCAATATTATCTATTCTTTTTCTCGTATCAGCCTTCAGCTTATCCGAAGCCGGCTTAATCCCAGCAATTACCTGTTCTATAGAAGTTATCTTATCCATTACATTTCCTACATTACATTTCCTACATTCATTTATATTTCTACAGGAATAGCTCCTGTTTGCATATCTTTTCGCAGCAATAATTCCTGCACTTATCTATAAATCTTTCTGCCAGACCTTCACATGATGGAAAGTATATGTGTGGGAACCCTGCATACATCCACTCATTAGCTGTCACACAGTCATAAGATATGCCTTTAAGATTGACAGCCACATAATCTGCCCCATTATCAGTAGTGTCATAATAATGGAACTCATGTGCCCTCACGCTCTGTCCTGCCTTCATAATAACATTATCACTCTTTGCCGTGAGTGTTGTATATCCGAATCTTACAAGATGCCCTATGTATGTGCTGTCTGCTTTAATAATACCACACATACCAGCTCCATCAATAGAATCTGTAAGATACATAAATCCGCCACACTCAGCAACCACTGGCATATGTAAAGCCACAGCATTTCTGATTGATTCCTTAGTATTCTCATTCCGGCTTAATTTTTCAGTGTAACTTTCAGGATATCCACCGCCAATATATAATCCACTGGCTCTCTTTGGAACTGCTTCATCTGCAAGCGGGCTGAAATATTCAATAACCGCTCCTGCCCTCTCAAGCGCACGCAGATTCTCCTTATAATAAAAATTAAATGCATCATCCTTGGCAACAGCGATAACCGGCTTGTCACTTCCAGCCGCTGCATTATTTTCTGCATTGTGTGTTTTATTCCCAGGCAGGCTTACTGTGTCCTCATATTCTTGTGCTGACTCTGCGATACGCACCAGCTTCGCCCAGTCTATTGAATCCTTCATATGCTCATACATTCTGGCAATCCTGTCTTTAATACCATCTGTATTGTCTGGTGTTATAAGTCCAAGATGTCTGCTTTCCATCATAAGCTCTTTGGGCATGGTTCGTATATGTCCGATTATTTCAAAATCACACTTTCTGCCATTATTAGTATATTTTTCATTATACTCATCCAAAACCTGATTGTATACAACATCGCCCATGTTGTTAAATATAATGCCTTTGACAATGCTTTCATCACCAAATCCCGCTATTCCCTCTGCCATTGCAAGAGCTGTAAGCGAAGTGCCCTTGGCATTGACAACCACAACAACCGGGCTTTTAGTCATTCTGGCAACTGAGTATGTGCTGTAGTCACACTGTGCATTTTTACCATCATACAATCCCATAACGCCTTCTATAACCGCTATATCACTGCCGGCAGAATATCGTGAAATCAGACTGCATGCCGCATCACTGTCTGCATTTAAAAAAAATGGATCAATATTAATACATTCCACACCTGATATAACCCGGTGAAACATCGGGTCAATGTAATCTGGTCCGCATTTGAATGCATTAATATTAAATCCATGTCTTTTAAGGTAATAGAGCAGCGCACATGTAAATGTTGTCTTGCCGCTTCCACTCGAAGCCGCCGATATAAGGATTCTTGGAAGTTTATTCTTTATCATGTCATCTGCTCCTATATATTATTCAGATTTCTATAATTCGCCATTACTATCATAAGCTGCTTATGTCTGTTAATTTGCCTTTACTCTCTGCAAGCCGGATAATTTCACTGTTAATCTTATCATATTCGCCATGCCCGCATCCACAGTCAATTACATAATCCACACTCTCAAGCAGCTTATACATTCTATTCTTGTTCTCATCTGATACTGGCATAAATGCCTTCTCAGCCACAACATCTGTGGCAAGTGCCTTTGCTACCGGAATATCACAGTCATTTTCATAAAGCAGCCCTGCATAAAATGCCCTGCCCTTCTTCTGTAATCTGCGGTAAACTTCTATTCCACTGCCGCTGCCGCCTATAACAAGGACGTCCGGAGTATTGTCCGATTTTTTCAATTCAACGCTTCCAAACCTGTTCTCATATACACCTTCTTCAAGTCCAAACAGCTTCTCTATTGTATTGCCACTAAAGATCTCTTCCGGCGTTCCAAGCATAAGCATCTCTTTGCCATTGACACATAGAATTCTGTCAGCAAGCTTATACGCAAGGTCAATCTCATGCAGAGAAAGAATTATTGTAATACCACGGTTTGCCATGTCTCTTAATATATTAAGAAGTTCAACTTTATATCGTATATCAAGATACGATGTCGGCTCATCAAGTATCATTATATCCGGCTGCTGGCACAATGCCCTCGCAAGCATGATTCTCTGGCGTTGTCCATCACTTATGGCATCAAAACTTTTATCAGCAAGTTCAAGTCCGTTGACACTCTCAAGTGATTCACGCACAATTCTTTCGTCCTCATCTGTCAGCCTTCCAAAGCCATCAGTATAAGGATAACGTCCCATAGCAACAACATCTTTACATGTAAGAAGCTCTGGCTCTATTCTTTCTGTCAGCACAACTGACATTCTGGTTGCAAGGTCTCTTACGCTGATTTTATTAAGCTCAGTATCATCAAGCATTACGACACCGCTTATTTTGGATAACTGTCTTGTAAGTGTCTTTAGAATAGTAGATTTTCCTGCGCCATTAGGCCCGATAAGGGCTAATATCTCGCCCCTTTTTACATCTATATTGACATTGTCAACAACTGTCCTGCCACTGTAACCGACACACAGATTATCTGTACTTATATACGTTTTCCCCATCACTGCTGCCCCTTTCTCTGTTTAAGCATAAGTGCTATGACAACTGGCGCACCAACGATTGATGTCACTGTTCCAAGTGATAATTCTGTAGGAGAAAGAATTGTCCTTGCACACAGGTCACAGAGCATACAGAACACTCCACCTGTCAGGAAAACAGTCGGTATCATGATAATCGGTTTAGATGTCTTTAACATAAGCTTGGTTATATGTGGCACCGCTATTCCCACAAATGCTATAGGTCCGGCAAAAGCTGTGACACACGCTGACAGCATGCTTGAAAGAATAATAAGCACTATACGGAACAGCTTGATATTAACGCCCATGCTTCTTGCATATCCCTCTCCAAGCTGATATGCAGACATTGGCTTGCTTACAAATATCGTCATTATAAATGTTGTAAATACAATCACAGATGCAACCTTGACATCAGACCATCTGGCTCCTGAAAAGCTTCCCAGTGACCAGTGTGTCAGATTGACAATCTGCGCCTCATTGGCAAAGTTAATCATAAAATCTGTAATTGCACTGCATATATTACTTACCATTATTCCTATAACGAGAAGTACAGACATATTATGCACATATCCCGCAAACAACAGCACGAACAGCATTGATATCATTGAACCTGCAAATGTTACAATAACTGTAAGACCTACCGGCATAGAAGAAAAGAACTGTGCAAACACAATTGTAAATGCCGCAAGAAGCATTTTAGCTCCCGCCGAGATTCCTAACACATATGGACCAGCTATCGGATTGCGGAAAAAAGTCTGCAAAAGAAAGCCTGACAGGGCTAAAGCCCCGCCAAGCACCGCTGCTGTCATCATTCTTGGAAGTCTTATCTTCCATATTATATTATAACTCGATATATCCGTCTGCTTCTTTAACACGATAATGTCAAAAATTTCTTTTACGTTAATATGCACGCTTCCTGTATTGATATTAGCAATAACAGCCAGCACAAACATAAAAATCAGGAATATTAATACAAGCAGATACCTGAGTCCGTTATTTTTATTTGATAACAATCCTGTCTTACTCATTTTATTTTAACTTGAACAGATATGTGTACTTATCTGTATTAGAATCTGTTGATGTTACAACCTTGCTGATATCGCTGATTATATTACCAATTGTGCTTGATGTCTGGAAGAAATCTGCTGTAGTACACCATACGCTGCCATCCTTAACAGCCTTCATATCACCAAGTACTTCACTCTTTGCAACAAGGTCTGCTATTGTAGCTGGCTTGCCGCCCATGCTCCAGATATAGATAATAATATCTGCATCCTTAGCTGATGAATAGAAAGCCTCTGCCTCCATCTTAGTTGTACCAGTCTTGCCTACACCAACCTTGCCATCAAGGACATACTTACCACCGGCAAGTGTTACCATCTTAGTCATGTAATCATCACTGTTACGTGTATAAAGGTCGCCCTTGGATGTTATATAGAATACTGCTACAGTCTTATCTGTTGTCTTAGAATTATTCTGTATATCTGTTACAAGCTTCTCCTGCTCTGCAAAGTGCTTATCAGCCTCAGCTTCCTTGTTAAATAAAGCTCCGTACACCTTAATCCATTCAACTCTTGCTAATGGATGATCCTCTGCACTTGACTGGTCAAGAATGTAATTGACATTAAGCTGCTTGAGCTTGTCTGCAACTTCATCCTTTAACATAGTTGAGAATACACCAAATGTAGAACCTGAAGCAGCAATCATCTCGTAATCTGGCTCCTGATAAGAACCAATATACTTAATGTCACCTGATTCAAGCTTGTTCTTAACACTGTCAATATACCATCCACTCTTGTCTGTTGTTGTAAGAGATACCTTATCAAGACAATCTAATGAATTAAGTAATGACATTGTTGGTGTTGATGATACTATAATATTGTCAATTGGCTGCTGTAATACACATACATCACTGCCAATATCAGTTGGAACTGCCATTCCCTCTGGAACTACAAGGAACGGATTGTTCTGTGTAATCTTAATCATCTTATATCCGCCCTTGTATACATCTATAGATATATTTTTTGCATACTTGAATTCAACGCTGTGGTCAAGCTCAAGCTTGCCTGAGTACTGTGATGCCTCATTGGCTGCCTTGTTATTGCTGTCGGCATTAGTGCTGCCACATGCTGCTACAGACACAGCCATAACTGCTATCATTACACAGGCTGCAATTTTCTTGAAAATGTTTTTCTTAATCATTATCTTTCCCCTTTTATCATTGTCGTTATTCAGACAGATTATCAGAAACTCTGCTGATAATACCGCCAATCTTACTCCTGACGTGCTCATACCCATCTTTGCCATGGCAGACTGTACAATTGGTGCAGTCCTTTATCCCCTTGGCTGTTATACGGTAATTGCCGCCACACTCTTTGCCAAGTGCATACAGCGGACAATAGCAGAACAGGCAGTTTAATTCCTCGCCATCCGGCATCTTATGACATGGGTAATACTCGCAGTCATGATTACAGAAAAACTTATAATTATTCCCACTCATCAATATCTCCAGCCTTCTGTCTAATACGGAATGTACATGTATAGCATTATAAGTAAAAATATATGTGTAACAAGTATCAGCGGAACACCAACTGTAAACTTTGCATGCCTGGTCTTATGTCTGTAAAACTTCATTCCAAGCAGTGCCCCAAGTGCTCCACCTAACGCTGCAAATCCCATAAGTGAACCTTCCGGTATTCTCCACTCATGCTTAATTGCCTTGTGCTTATCAATGCCGAATATCACAAATGTTACAACATTGGCTACAAACAGATATAATAATATTAAAACCCACATATCCTTACACCTGTGCGTATGTTCTTTCCATAAATTCTCTTGTTGCTATTGCATTCTCTGGAACAGTATTCTCAAGAGTAACATGTACATATGGCTTATACTCCTTAATCTTCTTTAAAAGAAGTGGATAATTAAGTCCGCCTGTACCTGCTGCTATTGATTTAAGCTCATCACCCTCAACAACATAATCCTTGCAGTGTACAATAGCAATCTCGTCTCTTAAAAGTTCAAATGCCTTCTCTATAATCTCATCCTGCTGTGAAAGATTATCTACACATAAAAGGTTAACCGGGTCAAATATTATCTGAAGGTTAGGTGAGTCAATTGCATCAAGAACCTTTCTTGCTCTCTCAACTGTATACACGATATGCTTCCATACTGGCTCGATTGCCACTATAACACCGAACTGCTCAGCATATTTAACGATTGGTCTTAAATTCTTAATGAATTCCTCTAAAGCCTCTTCTGTATGGTTAGCTGGCTCATACTTGTACTCTTCATTGACAGCACCTGTCTCTGTTCCCACAACGCCGCATCCAAGTATGCTTGCAAATCTGATATGAGCCTTGTACTTCTCAACTATCTGCGCATGCTTCTCTGGATTAGGATTGCAAAGGTTAAGATAACAGCCAAGTACAGCAACATCTACCTTATTCTCCTGACAAAGTTCCTTCATATACATAGCAAGTCCCGGAGTCATTGTACATATATCTGGCTTGAACTCCTTGATTGATTTGCTTAATGCTATATGCATACATTTAAATCCCTGATTGTGAATATTAGGAATTAACTGTTCAAGTGGCGCATATGCCACGTCATGTGCTCTGATACCTAAACGCATGTGATAATCCTCCTGTTAGTACGAATTTTCATAAATATATTATATTGTACTACCTTTAGAATATTACGTCAATTAAGCTGCCGCAGAGCTGTTCTTCATTATAAATTGAGCTATATTTTCTGTACAATAGATAAAAATATAGGTTATCCATAGTTTAAAACTATGGACAGCTTATACTGCAATATCAAATACGCCTTATAGCAGAGTTATGCTATAAGGCGTATTATATTAATCATCCAGTTATAAATTTTCTATGCCTGTGGTTTCCACAGTCCTGTATCAGATATAGCTTTGTAATATGTAATAACAGGAATCAGTCCCTGTGCAAAGCCCTTAGTTCCATCACCATCAACAACAACTGCATCCTCAACAATTTTCTTGGCTCCAAGTGCTGTCTTAGCCATGTTTGCAACTGCCTTTTTAAATGTCTTGATACCCGGCTTTAAGTACTTAACATCACCTGTAAGCTCATATCCTATTGCAAGCGATTCAAGAAGCAGTGTATTATTGCCAAGTCTTGCAAGGCTAGGAAGCTCTTTATAATAGAACAGTCCCACATCAAGAAGACAGTTCTCGATTAAGTCGTCAATTGCCTTAAGAAGCATTTCCTTGATATCTTCTCTTGGGAATGCCCTGTAATAGCGCATTACTGAACCGACTGCTACTGAAATCATAAATCCTACTCTTACAGTTGTGTTATCGGTATAAGGTGCAAGCCATTCGCCGTATTCATCTGTCCATGCTTTAAAGCTGTTGATTATCCACTCACATTTGGCAAGCCATCTCTCATCACCAGTCTCAACATACATTGCAGTGAGTGTTCTCAACGCCCATCCTGTCTCTCTTGCATTTGCCTCGCCCGGCTTTGCATACATAGGAGTATCAAGAAGCCTTGACACGTTATCAGCTATGCCAAGTGCCGTCTCAAGCCCCCTCTCATCACCTGTAAAGTGATAATAATCTATAAGTCCTTCAACCCACTCATGTGAGCATACCATAAGTCCGTTGTCGCAGTGCCCCGCTGTATGCTCCCACTGTCCGCCTATTCTTAAAGGATTATCGCTGTAGTGGCACACGTCCACATCCATCCAGTGTGATGCAGCTGTCACAAGATAATCATGGAATCTTCTTATTCCAGTTCTTGCATACTGTAAGGCACATGAATGTGGGTAATCATATTCGTTGTTGCTCCATACAGCCCTGCCATTGCCCCTTCCCTGACGGGTATAATTGGCATCTATTGTATCGCCCCAGTTCATCATTCCATAGCACCTTGAATGTGAATCGCCCTGAGCAATAAGTGCAATCTCCACATCGTCATCCAGAATCTCTGGGAATACATCTATCATAACCCCTGCTTCTTTGAATACTGCCGGGCTGATATATGGCTTATCCGGCATCTGGTATATAAGGCTTCTGTTATCAAGTTCAAGTATTGATTCTGATGGAGCATGAAAATGCATTAAAAACTTCTGCTCTCTTGCCATTCCTGAATGCATAACAACCTTGTTAACTCCCTCTGGCACAAGCATGATAACTATACCATTCTTATCTGCCTTGACTGCCTTAGGATAATTCTGCTGCGCCTGATAGACAGTAATACACACACCGCCGTCCTTATCAGTTCTGTCTGCCATAAATGTTCCATAGAACACTTCACCGAAATGCTCATTAGCTTCATTAATCAGATGCTTGTCATCAATTACCCTGTTAACCTCACAGCCATCTCTTCCTATAAAGAAATCTGTCTTATAATTAGAGATTGACGCTATCGTCCTCACGCCTGACACGTCAATTCTTTCATCAAACATTGGAAGCTCTGTTATGCCTCTTGTAAAATATACAGGCCCTGTTGTATTGGAATTGTCTGTAAGCTTGTCGCCACAGCCTGTTGAATCAGGCTCTGACTCATACTGCATATCTGATAATCTGTCATCTATCACAGCTTCTTTATCTGCCTTGGCATAGAAGCACAATGATGCAACATGAAGTGAATCTGAGCTTGTGTTAAATAATCTGTATGAAACCTCAACCCATGGCTTTCCAGCATATGCAGTAAGCCTTATCTGGAACTTATATGTATTGTCACTGCCTGATGATACATTACTTCCATCGGCTGTAAGAATAGTGCACACATCACCCTGCTCTGCAACGTACCATTTACCGATTTTAACATCGTATTTAATTCCATTGCCATCTTTAAGGAAAGGTCCTGCAAAATTATCTTTAGTATAATCTTTATATCCATCCTGCACGCTCTCAAATATTCCATCTGAATCATCTTTTACGCTGAATTTAAGCACGCCTGTGTCAACTGTATATCCATCACTGTTATCTGTCACTTTAATCTTCATGCAGTCTTTATTCTCTTCTGCACTGCCTGAGTCCTCAAATGCCAGTTTAAGTGCTGTTCCCTTATTACCCGGAAGGTCTGCCTGAAATCTTACATACATATATCTTACTGAACCATCTGGATATCTTGATGTAACCTTAGTCTGGGAAAGCATCTTCACACCATCCTGATATATTGACACTTTATCTGTATTGTAAAGCTTTCCCTTGCCAACCGGGATACACACTCCGCAAGGTTCAGCTATCCTGTCATATCTGTAAAGCTTATCAAACATAATATCAATCATCTCTGCCATAATCACATCTCCTTTAAAATTCGTTGTTAATATGTTAACATACGACCAGGTTAGTCTCCACTAAAATAAAATATCTTCTATACATTTTTACAGAAAAATAGCATTCTTTTATAAATTAATATAGGACTTACACCCAAAATCTGATATACTAACATCTGTGTTATTCAGACAATCATCTGGATTATTCTATGAAATGGAGTGAATTAATTTGAATTATGCAGAGATAAAATTCTGTGATATTGCCAACGGCCCAGGTGTACGGACTTCTCTTTTTGTAAGTGGCTGCACGCACAGATGCAAAGGCTGTTTTAACGAAATTGCATGGGACTTTAACTACGGCAGGCCATTCACAGAAGATACAGTCAATGAGATATTAGACTCGCTTAAGCCCGGCTATATCACGGGCTTCACACTGCTTGGCGGTGAACCATTTGAGCCAGAAAACCAGCCAGAGGTTCTTAACCTCCTTCGGAAAATCAAGACAGAATACCCTTCCAAGTCCATCTGGTGTTTTACCGGATATCTTTACGACAAAGATATTCTTAATAATATGTGTAAGAATCTTCCTCACACAAGAGAAATTCTTGACTACATAGATGTCCTTGTAGACGGTCCATTTATGATTGACCAGAAGGATATGATGCTGAAATTCAAAGGCTCATCCAACCAGCGCACAATTGATGTGCCAACTTCGCTTGCATCTGGCGATGTTGTGCTATTCGACCTGGACAGCATCTAACTTATTTAAAATTAACTAAGGAGATTTAAAAAAATGAATATTATGCAGACTAACGTCAAAATCAAGAAATTAAACCCTGCTGCCACTATTCCAGCTTATGGCACAGAATTTGCCGCAGGCGCAGACCTCTACGCTTGTACAGATGAAAGCATCACTATCAATCCCGGTGAAACTCAGTTCATACATACAGGACTTGCTATGGAGATTCCAGAAGGACTTGTAGGACTTATCTATGCAAGAAGTGGTATGGCATGCAAAAAAGGCGTTGCGCCAGCCAACAAAGTCGGCGTAATTGACTCTGACTACAGAGGCGAAATCATTGTAGCTCTCTACAATCATTCCGAGACACCTCTTGTCGTTAACAACGGCGAACGTGTTGCACAGATGGTTTACGCCCCATATTACCATGCACAGTTTACAGAAGTCAGCGAGCTTGAAGATTCTGTAAGAGGAGAAGGTGGATTCGGCTCAACAGGTGTAAAATAACTGTAAATCTAATATGTATACTTCGGCTGACACTGTGCGCCGAAGTATAATTCTTTAAAATTTACATTTCTTTTACAATGAACAGATAGTGGTTTTTACATATCCCTGCATATATTTAATATGCAGGGATTTTTCTTTGTAATTATTAAAATACAAAGAAGGAGGTGACTACTATATGAAAGTTACTTTTGAAGATGTTAAGAAAAATAATGCTGTGAATACGTATATCGAGAAAGCGGATGAATCATTGATTGCTCTCGGTTATACGGATCACAGCTTTTCTCATGTTAATAAGGTTTCAAAGCTTGCCGGGGATATACTTACAACTCTTGGATATAGCGACAGAGAGGCTGAGCTTGCAAGAATTGCCGGGTATCTTCACGATATCGGCAATGTTATCAACAGAATTGACCATGCACAGTCTGGTGCTGTCATGGCATTCAGAATATTAGACAAGATGGGAGCTGATTCAGAAGATATTGCAACTGTTATCGCAGCTATAGGCAATCATGACGAGTCAACAGCTTATCCGGTTAACGCTGTTGCCGCCGCTCTTATCATCGCAGATAAGACAGATGTGCGATACACAAGAGTCCGCAATCAGGACATTTCTACATTTGACATTCATGACCGGGTTAATTATTCAGTTAAAGAAAGTATAGTTGAGATTGTGAAAGACTCACATATTGAGCTGACAATCAAAATTGATACATCTATGTGTACTGTAATGGATTATTTTGAAATATTCTTAGAGCGAATGGTTCTCTGCCGCAAAGCTGCTGAGAAACTTAGAATCCAGTTCTGGCTTGTAATCAATGGTCAACGCATGATTTAAAGGAGACAATCTATGAAAAAAACTTATGTAATCGACACTAATGTTTTTATCCAGGCACCTTATGCTACCAACTGTTTTGATGACAACGATATTGTAATACCGCTTGTAGTTCTTGAGGAACTTGACGGATTGAAAAAATCGGACGGAGATAAAGGGGCAAATGCAAGAGCCACCGTTAGAATTCTTGAATCATACCGCATCAAAGGCGACCTTCTTGCTGGCATTGCCACTGAAAATGGTGGTTCTATCAAAATTGAGAAAAATTATGTCAATGTATCACTCCCACAAGACCTTCCTGATGACAAACCGGACAACAGAATTCTTATGGTATGCAAAGGACTTTCCGATGAATTTCCAGATAAACAGATTGTGCTTGTTACGAAAGATATCGTACTAAGACTTAAAGCCCAGATTATCGGAATAAAAGCTGAGGATTTCATAACAGAACAGATAAGCAGTGAAGATGCAGGTTACACTGGTCGAATTGAACTCTACATTCCAGAAGACTCCATCAAGGAATTTAAGAAAAATGGTATTAAAACAGAACATTTATATCAGACAGACGAAGAAGGCAATGTTTCCCACCCGGAATTATTTGAAAATGAATTCGTAACTCTGCGCGCTGACCAGTCTCCTAAGAAAACTCTTCTCGGATGTGTCCACGGCAAAAAGGTCGTTCCCCTCGAATACAAGAAAAGCAAGCCATATGGAATATCTCCACGCAATGCCGGACAATATTTCGTTCAGGAGGCACTTATGACATGTGCCAAGAAAGCTCCTCTCGTAATCATAAAAGGTATGGCTGGTACTGCCAAAACCTTCTACTCTCTCGCTGTCGGAATGGAGAAAGTATTTAACAATCCAACCAATGAATATAGAAGAATTATAGTGTGCCGCCCTAATGCCCAATTTGATGATGACATAGGTTTCCTCCCAGGCAGTGAACAGGACAAAATTGCGCCGCTTATGCGCCCTGTAATTGATAATCTCGAACAAATTCTTGATTCTGACACTAAAAGCCGCTACGAAGACGAGCAGGAACTTTCAGATAAGATTTCAGAGATATTTGAAAGAGAAATTATCCAGACAGAAGCCCTTAACTTTATCAGAGGACGTTCTATCGCCAAAACATATCTTATAATAGACGAAGCCCAGAACATGACCCCTAATCAGGTCAAAGGCATAATCACAAGAGCCGGCGAAGACACCAAAATCATCCTCCTAGGCGACCCAAACCAGATTGATAAGCCATTTCTTGATGAAAAAACAAACGGCTTATCTTATGCCGCCAAATACATGAAAGGCAGCCCCCTCTGCTGGCAGATAACCCTTTCCGCCAACGAATGCGAACGCTCCGCCCTGGCCCTGGACGCCGTAAACCGCCTATAACTTATAAATAAATGAGGGGGAATTTCCCCCTCATTTATTTCTGTGTGTTTACTGCATTTTCAATAATAAAATCCTGTGTCTTCTGCATAACCATCGCAACTACAATCTTGTCCTTGCCATATTTTTCCTCAAATGCTGTCTTATCGCCATAGTTATTATCAGATGCGAACTGCTCAAGGTCTCCCTTGTACTCATACTCAGTTACTGTGATGCCCTCTTTCTCAGCAATCGCACATATAATCATCTCCTGGGCTATGTTCTTCTTAACATAGTCGTCAAATGACATGTTCATATTCTCCTGACAGTACTCATCAACAGTCTGGTTCTTCATAAGAGAATACATTTTGATAGATGACTCATATTCATCCTTCTTAGTATTAAGGAAATCCTCTGGATATCCAGTAACCTTGCAGACCTCCTGAAGCTGGATAAGAATTGCATTCTTTGTCTGCTCCTCTATCTCCTCATTAATAGAATCAGCGAGTTCTTCCTTAATCTTCTGTCTGTACTCATCAACAGTATTGACATCAAAATGTGCCTGTACATATGCATCTGTTATCATTGGCACATTAGGCTGCTCAATCTTAGTCATTGTAATCTCAAATACAATCTTCTTGCCTGCATACTCCGATGCCTGTGTAAATGTCTCAGGAACAACAAGCTGTGCAATCTTAGTCTCTCCTGTCTTCATTCCGTAGAGTTCATCAACAAATCCATCAATATAGAATGTATCTGTTCCAAGTACAAGCTCATAATCATTATCTGAGAATCCATCTACTGTAAGTCCATTAATAGAAGCAGAGAAATCAAGTGTAACCTTATCAGTATCTACAGCACCTCTCGATGTTACCTCCTGATATGTTATATTATCCTTCTGGTCACTTGTAATTCTGTCATTGATAAGCTTCTTTTCAATGGCATCTGTATCAACTGAATATTTCAGTCCCTTATATTCACCTAACTGGACATAATCTGTTGGATTATATCCATATGATGGTGTAATCTTGGTATTACATCCAAATGTTCCAATAGTAAGCAAAACAAGTGCTATGCATGCACTTATCTTCTTAACTGCACTAATATTACGCATATATATATCCTCCGATTTCAAACAATCTTGATAATAATACCATAAAACATGCATATTTCATAGCATTTTCATAAATAATTCACATAATCTAATAAAGGTCTTTGCCAGAAAACTGACAAAGACCTTTAAATATGTTCAATTATTATTAAACTAATAATTATGCAAGCTTAGACTTAGCAAGCTCTGCAAGCTTTGCAAATCCTTCAGCATCGTTGATTGCCATCTCTGACAATACCTTTCTGTTAAGATCTACATTAGCGAGCTTAAGACCATGCATAAGTTTGCTGTATGATAAACCGTTCATTCTTGCAGCAGCATTGATACGTGCAATCCATAACTGTCTGAACTGTCTCTTCTTCTGCTTTCTGCCCTTATAAGACTCTGTAAGAGCTCTCATAACTGACTGCTTAGCAACTCTGTACTGCTTAGATCTTGCTCCTCTATAACCCTTAGCGAGCTTTAATACTCTATTGTGCTTCTTCTTTGCGTTCATACCGCCTTTAATTCTTGCCATTTTATATTCCTCCTTCTATACCTACCTGCAAATTAAAGGTAAGGCATGATCTTCTTCATTGTCTTTACATTAGTTGCATCTGTCATAGCTGCGTGTCTAAGATTTCTCTTTCTCTTAGTTGTCTTCTTTGTAAGGATGTGGCTCTTGAAAGCTTTAGCTCTCTTTAACTTACCTGTACCAGTTACTTTAAAACGCTTTGCAGCTGCTCTCTTTGTCTTTACCTTTGGCATAATAAACCTCCTAGAAAATAATCAAATAGTAAATTATATTTTAACGTTTTTCAGTTAAAAACATCATCATGCTCCTGCCTTCCATCTTAGGAGCTTTATCAACTACTGCAACATCACTAAGTCTCTCAGCGAAATCTGAAAGGATATGCTTGCTGCTCTCGATATGAGCCATCTCACGTCCTCTGAATCTTAATGTAACCTTTACCTTGTTACCTTTCTCTAAGAACTTTCTTGCGGCGTTGCACTTAGTATTAAGATCGTTAACATCTATGTTAGGTGATAATCTGACCTCTTTAGTCTCAACTGTCTTCTGTTTCTTCTTGGCTTCTTTCTCTTTCCTGATTAATTCGTACTTATACTTGCCATAATCAATCAGTTTACATACAGGTGGCTTTGCAGATGGTGCAATCATAACTAAATCTACTTCTGCATCCTTAGCAAGCTTGAATGCATCCTTAGATAACATAACCCCAAGCTGTTCTCCATCCGCACCAATAACACGGACTTCCTTTTCCCTGATCTGTTCGTTAATCAATAAATCGCTAATGGCTGTATACCTCCTAAAAATGTAAATAAAAAAGTGGATAGCTTAAACTATCCACTGAACAACCAATCACAAAAGCATAAAAACGCTTTCAATAAAAAGTATTAACCTGAGTCGCCCTTGCGCTGAGGTGAGAGTGGATACTCTTCTTTAATTTCACAACAGTGATATGTTATCACTGATTAAATGCATTGTCAACTATAATTTAAAATATTTTGCAAATAATATTCATCAATAATATTTATCTGTGACAATTATTGAAGTGTACCATATCTATTGAAGTTCTGCAATACCTGACAGAGCAACATATTTAGCTGATATTCTGTACCATGTAGGAAAATCCACTATTCCTGACACTGGCATATCGAATATTTTCTGAAATCTGCTGACTGCCTCCGCCGTCCTCTCTCCATATATCCCATCAGCCACAAGCGCAGGTATTGAATTATAAAATTCTCCTATAAGGTTTAGCTGCTGCTGAATCTGGCGCACCTTCTGCCCTGAAGAACCTATATCAAGGTCTGCTCCCGGCCATGAAGATGGTATTCCCTCAATCTGTTCAGCCGTATTGATATACATTGAATCCCCATAATAATATCTTAGTATCTCTATCGCACTGTATTTCTGGTCTCCAAGATATTTACTGCCCCACTGGCTCATCCAGTTCGGGCATGTAACTCTCTTGCCATCGCAGTACTGTGTAAGTATAGGCTGTTTAACATTAGGTCTTGAAAGATACAAGTTAAACAGTTCATCAACAAGATTAGATACATTATCAAATATATTGCGCCCGTATATCCATTTGTGGTCATATGCCGTTGATGATGTTATCGTAAAGTCATATCCCTTATTCCTGTAAAATTCTGTGTAAACCCTGTTTAATGTAAATGACATGATAGCGAGTATATTGGCTTTGATTGTCTCGTCAGGCCATGTTGAATATATCTCTGAACATGCAACATTTTTGATATAATCGGCATACCCGACATAATAGTTCTTCGCTGTTGGATCTGTCGGCGAACCATCATGCACAACAATTGTCTCAGGAATCACCACCTGTGAAAGCACAATCTGCCCCTGGTTGTTGACTGGCTGTATCTCTCTTTCCGGTATCTTTTCCGGATAATCGCCATAGAGCGTATTGGCAGGAATTATCACAACATCTGGTGCCTGATTAATCCTTGCGCCTCTTATCCTCGCATTGCAGAAGCTGTTGACTCCCGAAAACACCTCTGCCCCGCCAACAACGTAATCCTCATATCCCGGAGCTGCAACCCTGACTGTATACTGTGAATATGGCTGGTTATCGCCTGGCTCCATGCTGTATTCAATAGGAGGAGCTGCCAACTGTAACATCGGTGTCGCACCATCTGAATCTGTCCTTATCTCCCAGGCAACATTGTCTGGCTCGCCAGTGTATGATATATCTACCACGGCATTTGATACCGGGCGCATTGTCTCCTCATCCACAACATTTATCCTAAGTCCACCATAATCATCTGCCCTCATTCTATTCTCCAGTGTCCTTACATAGTTAACATTCACGGATAATTCCATCCTCCATGCAATATAATCACATGCAAATATATGTTGTATGCAGGAAATGTATGTCATTTATCTGTGCTGTCTGGATTGTAACCCTTCTGCCACATGCGAATATAATAAGATGACACTCATTATCAGGAGTTCTTATGTCTGATATTACAATTGCCTTAGATGCCGGACATGGTGGAAGCGACCCCGGCGCAGTATATGGAAACAGAATGGAAAAAGATGATGCTCTTAGACTGACCAAAGCAGTCGGTAAAATTCTTGAAGATAACGGCGTTAATGTATTTTATGTAAGAAAAAGTGATGAATATGAGACTCCATTGAAAAAAGCAACTGATGCTAATAATGCCGGTGCTGATTATTTCATATCTATACATCGCAATTCTTCCGAAGAACCTAACCAGTATAACGGTGTGGAAACACTTGTGTATAAAGACACTGGCATAAGAAATACACTCGCTGCTAATATCAATGCCAATCTTGAAAAAGCCGGATTTAAAAATCTTGGAATCACGCCACGCCCTAATCTTGTTGTATTGAAAAGAACGCGCATGCCTGCCGTCCTCGTTGAAGTAGGTTTCATCAACTCTGACACGGATAATAAGATTTTTGACAACAATTTTAATGAGATTGCGCAGGGGCTTGCTGACGGAATCTTAAAAAGCATCTACTCAGAGACTAATATAACAGAAGCTGACTCTTCAAATGTAATTCCAGCCGAACCGGTTATAACGGACTCTGTTATTCCAGATTCACGCAATATGTCTGACAACAATGATTTTATGGGCGGCAATTCTGGCAGCTCCGTACCTATTGATACTGTCGGCTCTTTTGCCAAACGTAACTGCGACTGCCCTTGTCTTGACGAAGATGCACCTCTCTACAGAGTTCAGGTCGGTGCCTACTCTAACAAAGAAAATGCCGACAGAATGCTTGATTCACTGACTGTTGAGGGTTTCCCGGCATTTATACTGTACGAGGATAACCTCTACAAGGTTCAGGTCGGCGCATTCCAATATCTTACTAATGCAATCAAGATGGAGCAGCGTCTGAGACGCTACAGATACAATACGTATATTGTATACAGATAATGTGAGATGATACTTTAAAAAGTGTCATGCATATCCTTTATACTTCCGGCATATCCTTTATACTTCTGGCATATCTTTGTAAATGCCTGACATTACACTTCGCTAAACCCAAGTTTTGGCTCAACCGGAAGAATATCTAAGAAAAAATCCAAAATGCCTGCATTTTCCACTAGAATTTCAGGTATTTCGGATTTTTCATAAAAAAGCTGCGTAAAAATCCTGTTTCCTAGAAAATCTTGGATTTTTACGCAGCTTTTATTCATATGATACCAGGGTCAAAAGGTCAGAAAGCCGATGCAAGCTTGCTTGCAAGAGG
>OIZI01000046.1_pt1 | contig 65701 bp, 50 predicted proteins | sample 1588441 | NCBI WGS metagenome assembly OIZI01 (sample SAMN03283284) | human gut metagenome | biome: human-associated habitat; material: feces | host: Homo sapiens | place: Peru | collected 2012 | reverse complement strand
ACTGGTTGAGCAGATGCTCAGCCGTATGAGCAGGAGGGAACTCCTCCTTGTGGTGCTCATTCAATACGAAATCAATTTCCTCCATCTTGACATTGAATTTATATATTCTTACTCCATTGGCATCCATTGATATTGGGAACACGCCATCCTTCTTCAGTTCTACCTTCTTCTTACCACCAGAGAACAGTTCTGTGACAAGAACCTCTTCTTCCTTGATTTGGAAGAAATCGAAGGCGTGACCAGGAATGCAAACCTGCAACTGACGAGTCTCTTGAGAGAAATTGAGCACGATGAGCATCACCTCATCATCCTTCTTGCGAAGGAAAGCAAAGTTGGTACGCGGATCGAAGCCTTCAGCCCACGGATTCACATACATCAAATCGAAGGTTTCACCCTCACGAATCGCTTTCTCCTCATTGGCGAGACGTAGAAGCTGGCGATAAGTGGCTGCCAAATACTTCTGTTCTTGGGTATATACATCCTCTGCATTTTCCTGATAAGCATGCGTCAAAGTCTCAGGACTCCAATAATCAAATATCGTGGTGCGACCATCTCTGCCACTGAATCCTTCCTTATCCATACCCTTCTCGCCAAATTCCTGTCCGCTATAAAGCATGAAAGGATTCTTCTGGAAGAAGAGACTCATGGCTACTGCTGGAATCGCCTTCATAGCATTACCACAGAAGAAATCGCTGGCGATGCGCTGCTCATCATGATTTTCCAGGAAATAGAGCATGTGCTCGCGGATATCATCCACCACCTGCCATTCATGAGTGATACTGGCAGCAGGACGCTCACCACGGATTACTCCACGCAGACAATCATACATACCCACCTTATCATAAAGATAATCAAAACCAGACTTCACATAATTGCGATACTGACTTGGATCATAAACCTCACCTATCACAATGATATGAGGGAAACGGGATTTCAATATCTCAGTAGCATACGACCAAAAGGCTGTAGGAACCATCTCCGCCATATCGCAGCGGAAACCATCCACACCTTTGCCTGCCCAATAAAGCAGGATATCAGTCATCTTGCCCCATGTACTTGGTACAGGTTCATAGTGATAACTTCTGCCACCTGCATCACAATAATCAACACCATAGTTGAGTTTCACGGTCTCATACCAGTCATTACAACCTGGGCGATTATCAAAACGATCATTTCCTGTAGCCTTAGCCGGACTTTCTGTATATGGTTCAAAAATCTTAGAATCCTTCTCTGAAAAAGGAACCATAGCCGGTTTGGAATGACGAACTTCATTCAGGTCTAAGTCACCCCAAGCATAATAGAAATTATTCTTTGTAGAGAAGTGCATGTTCGTATCATCATCTTCTCCTAAATCTCGTACACCTGCTGGTTTGCAAATAGAATGATACTCACGGGCCACATGATTAGGCACGAAGTCCATAATGACCTTCATACCAGCCTTGTGGGTTCTGTCTATAAGACGTTCCCATTCAGTCATTCGCAAGCTTACATTCTCCGCTAAATCTGGATCAATATCATAATAGTCAGTTATAGCGTATGGAGAGCCTGCCTTTCCTTTCACCACCTCTGCGTGTTGGGTAGGAATACCATAAGATGAGTAGTTTGTTTGGGTAGCGTGACGAATAACACCAGTGAACCAAATGTGAGTGAAACCCATATCATGTATGCGAGCCAGCACATCATCGGTAAAATTATTCAGTTTGCCGCAACCATTCTCCTCAATTGTTCCGTTCTCCTTTCGTGTGGTATTCTGATTACCGAAGAGCCTCGGGAGAACTTGATAAATTACAATTTTTTCCTTCATTTAGCGGTTCTACTAAAAATGAAACGATTTATCTTCTCGGCAACGCCTTTGCCAAGAAGATAAAACGTGATATTATTCTTTAAAACGATTAAGCAATACCGTGAGCTGCAACAGTCTTATCGATGCGACCAATCATTCCCTGTAAAGCCTTACCTGGACCGCACTCAGTAAAGTCATCAGCACCATCTGCAATCATAGCCTGAACAGAAGATGTCCAGCGTACAGAACTTGTAAGCTGTGCAATAAGATTCTGCTGAATCTCTGCAGGATCAGTATGAGGCTTACCATCTACATTCTGATATACAGGACACTTAGGAGCAGAGAATGATGTCTTCTCAATAGCTGCCTGAAGTTCATCCTTAGCAGGCTGCATCAATGGAGAGTGGAAAGCACCACCTACCTTCAAAGGCAAAGCACGCTTAGCACCAGCGGCCTTCAACTGCTCGCAAGCTGCATTGATAGCATCTACATTACCTGAGATAACAAGCTGACCAGGACAGTTGTAGTTGGCAGCAACAACAACATTACCCTCTGTGCTTACAGAAGCACAAATTTCCTCAACCTTCTCATCTGGCAAACCGATGATAGCAGCCATTGTACCAGGATTAGCCTCACAAGCCTTCTGCATAGCGTTGGCACGAGCAGCAACAAGTTTCAAACCATCCTCGAAAGCCATAGCACCAGCAGCTACCAAAGCAGAGAACTCACCGAGAGAGTGACCTGCTACCATTGCTGGATTAAACTCATCACCCAAGCAAAGTGCAGAAATAACAGAATGGAGGAATACAGCAGGCTGAGTAACCTTAGTTTCCTTCAACTGATCGTCGGTACCGGCGAACATGATATCAGTAATCTTGAAGCCGAGAATCTCGTCGGCCTTATCGAAAAGTTCTTTTGCCAATGCGTTGTTATCGTAGAGATCTTTACCCATTCCTACGAACTGTGAACCCTGACCAGGGAAAACAAATGCTTTCATTTTATTTATATTTTAAGTTTAATATTAATATTTTCTATCAGAAATGTCGCTTAACCATCTTCAATATCTAAATAGAAGATGTCATCATCGACTCAATTCGGCTGCAAAGATACAACAAAAAATCGAGACTTCGCAGAGATTAATTAAAAATTAATGGTTGTATTGACATTTCAGACGAAATTGTTCGATTTTACTATGAGATTGTTCGATAATTCGACTGTCCACAACAAGATATGCTACATAGGAAAACAAAAAAAATCCCTTAAGTCTTTCGACAAAAGGGATTTATATTGTTTTGCTTTACAGTGCGAAAATTATCGTACTAAAAAACGGAGTAGTTAACCTACTCGATAGTTGAGTATAATTACTCAGCTGCTGGAGCCTCTTCCTCAGCTGGAGCTGCAGCAGGAGCTTCCTCAGCTGCAGGAGCAGCAACAGGAGCATTCTCAGCAACAACAACAACAGGAACCTTAACCTCAACCTCCTTGTGGTAGTGAACTGTAGCCTCGTACTCACCAACCTTCTTAGCATCCTTCATAGTGATGATCTTGCGATCAACCTCGATGCCCTTCTTAGCGAGCTCCTCAGCAACAGTAGCAGCGTTTACAGAACCATAAAGCTGACCTGTAGCGCTTACCTTAGCAGCGATAGTAAGAACAACGCCATTGAGAGCCTCGCCCTTCTTAACAGCCTCAGCCTTGATAGCCTCAAGCTTGTGAGCCTGCTGCTTCAAATCCTCAGCCAACTGCTTCTTAGCAGATGGAGATGCGATAACAGCCTTACCTGTAGGGATAAGGAAGTTACGACCGTAACCACTCTTAACATTCACGATATCGTTCTTGTATCCAAGACCGATAATATCTTGCTTCAAAATAATTTCCATTAGTCTTTATCCTCCTTAAATTACTTCATCAAATCGGTTACGTAAGGAAGCAAAGCGATCTGGCGAGCACGCTTAACAGCCTGTGCTACACGGCGCTGATACTTCAAAGATGTACCTGTGATACGACGTGGAAGGATTTTACCCTGCTCGTTCAAGAACTTCTTCAAGAACTCTGGATCCTTATAGTCGATATACTTAATACCGCTCTTCTTGAAACGGCAATACTTCTTCTTCTTTGTGTCGATAGAAGGAGCGGTCAAATAACGGATTTCTGATTTCTGATCTGCCATGATTAAGCCTCCTCTTTTTTACCAAGCTTTGCACGACGCTTCTCTGCGTAAGCGGCAGCATACTTGTCAAGTTTAACAGTCATGTAACGAATTACTTTCTCGTCGCGGCGATAAGCTGTTTCGAGCTTAGCGATAACAGTTGGCTCAGCCTTGAACTCAACCAAGCTGTAGAAGCCTGATGTCTTCTTCTCGATGTTGTAAGCCAACTTCTTCAAACCCCAAGCCTCTTCATTCAAAATCTCAGCACCGTTATCGGTGAGCAGCTTCTTGAACTTAGCGACCGTTTCCTTCATCTGTTCATCAGACAAAACGGGAGTCAAAATGAAAACGGTTTCGTATTGATTCATACTACTTTAATTAATTAAAATGTTATTATTAAATTTCTTGCTTTTCGCTAAAAAGGTATTTAAAACACCTATTTTCGCGAATTGCGGTGCAAAATTACGACTTTTTCTTGAATTAACCAAATATTTTTTGTACTTTTGCATTATAAATACCTCTCTTTTATAGTATTTTACCATTTTAAGGGAGGAAATGTGGCTCTTATCTATATAATCTATCACATTTTATGTACTATCAGCCATATAATTACTGCATTTTAAAATTTTTCAAGTCATGAAGAAATTCGGTTCTAAAATTTCAAGAAAAAAAATCCAATCATCACTTCAGGCACTTCCTTCTATGGGAATAGCCTTTGTGGTTTTGGGCATCTTGGTTTTCGCTTCTACGTTTATTTTCAGTATCAGAAGCAACGCATTGCTGCTCACTGGACTTTTCCTCGTCATAGCAGGATGCCTCGGTTATGTTTATTCATTAAAAAAAGGATAGATGCAGTTTTGAAGCATCTATCCTTTTATCTTTCAACCAACTAATGTTCTTACTTAAGCATTACTCCTGTTCTGGAGCAATCAACTTATATCCCTTACCGTGGATATTGATAATCTCGATCTGTGGATCATCCTTCAAATGCTTACGCAACTTGGTGATATAAACATCCATAGAACGGGCATTGAAATAATTATCATCAATCCAGATAGTCTTCAATGCGAAATCACGCTGAAGTATCTCATTCGTATGAGAGCAAAGCAATGCAAGAAGTTCATTCTCCTTGGTTGTCAACTTAGTCTGCTTGTCGCGGATTGACAAGAGCTGCTTCTGAGTATCGAATGTAAACTCACCGATATGATACAATGTTGATTCCTTATTTTTCTTACCACGAACACGGCGAAGAATAGCCTCTACACGGAAAACAAGTTCTTCCATAGAGAAAGGCTTAGTGATGTAATCATCAGCACCCAACTTGAAGCCTTCCAAGATATCCTCTTTCAATGTCTTTGCAGTCAAGAAGATAATTGGAATCTCAGCATTAGCCTGACGAATATCCTGTGCCAAGGTAAAGCCATCCTTCTTTGGCATCATCACGTCAAGAACTGCTATATCAAATTTGGTCTTAGAGAACTCCTTATAACCTGCTTCACCATCAGGGCAAAGTACTGTATCGTAATCCTTAGCCTCCAAGTACTCGCGAAGCAACATACCCAAATTCTCGTCGTCTTCACAGAGAAGAACCTTTATTTTCTCTTCCATATTCTTTATCTTTTAATTGTTAGTATTCTTAATTTATTATCTATTTTCTAATCATGAATGACAGGCAACTTAATGGTAAACTTCGTTCCCTTACCAAATTCACTTTCCACCTTAATTTCACCATCATGCAAATCAACGACCTTCTTGACATAAGCAAGTCCGAGACCGAAGCCTTTCACATCATGCACATTTCCTGTATGAACGCGATAGAACTTATCAAATATCTTCTTCAAGTTCTCTTTCTTCATTCCCATACCCGTATCTTTAATCGACAGATAGAGGAATTTGTCATCATTCCAAGTTTTCATTGTAATATTCAGAGCCTCATCTGTTTTTCTGTATTTAACAGCATTGTCCATCAAATTGAATATCACATTCTGGAAATGAACCTCATCCACATAGATAGCCGAATCAATAGCTTCAATATCCGTATAAACCTTTCCACCAGTATGCTCCACTCTGAGCGTAAAGGAGTTGGCAATATTCTCTACCATCTCATTGAGGTCTAACTCTTTCTTCTTGAATACAGCCTTCTTGCGATCAAACATGCTCATCTGAAGCACTTTCTCCACCAGGAATCTCAGACGCTTGGACTCATCATTGATGACATTTCCCAAATGCTTCATCATCTGTTCACTCTTATTCACAGAATTATCATTGAGCATCTGAGCCGCCAGACTGATACTGGCAATAGGAGTCTTCAACTCATGGGTCATATTATTGATGAAATCATTCTTTATCTCCGTATATCGCTTCTGACGGAAAATGACAACAATCGTGAAGATAAATGTAACAAGCAAAACCAAAGTGAAAATGACACTTGGAATCATGAATCTCACACTGGAGAAGATATAGCTGTTCATATCCGGGAAATGAATCTTAACCACACCCATCTTCGATTGCGGATCATTACGGAATAGCACTTGAGAATAGCTGTACTCCTCACCTTCCTCTGTATAATCAGGACACCGATAAACTTCACGACCATCCTGAGTAGTTACCGTAAAATGATAAGGAATATCAATGCCATTATTCATCATCTCAGCCTTCAAGTCCTGGTCCAACTGCTTGAAATTGATTCTCTCCTTCAAAGGCTTATCTGATGCCGAGTAAAGGATTGAATAAACCACCTCATCCAACAAGGCTTTCTGATAAACATATCTATTCTTGACGATTTCCTGCAAAGATTTCTGCGTCTCATCAATAGAATTCTTATCACTCCTCAATATCATCGCCTTTGGCATATTACCAGGATTGGTGGCTATGGTCTTCAACTCGAACGAAGAATAGATTGTACCATCCTTTCCTACTACCGAATACTGATGAGAATGCTGAATGGTTCCATCAGGCGCCCCACTGCGAGTTCCTACGGAATCTTTCTTGTTGGCTCTACGCTCCGTCTCATTGACGTCTTTTTCCAAATAGCGCAAAGTCTCATTAAGCTCCAGATTTCTTGAAGCTTGATATAAGGCTCTGTTGACAGACTCGTCAAACTGTTCCTTTTTCATATTCACCATTTCCTGAATATAGCTCAACTGCAGAAACAGCAAAGCAAGGAACGAAAAGCCCATAATGATTGCGATAGTCCAAATTGTTCTTTTCTTCATGGCAGCAAAGATATGAAATTTCTTAATCAGTTAACACTTTTACGTTAATAAAATCATCTGTTTTTGATGTTATTAACACATTTACGCTTTTATAATTATATATATACAATTATCTGTAAACAAAATAATAAAAAAAGAGGCGAACGAAATGCGCTCGCCTCTTTCTCTATACTTATATCTTTATTACTCTGCTTCTTTAGCCAATTCCTCCTCATGATCAGCAATCAACTTGCTCTGGATATCATTAGGAACAAGTTCGTAACTTGCAAACTTGGTAGTAAAGGAAGCTCGACCACCAGTCAAGGAACTGAGAGAAATTGAATAGTTAGCAAGTTCCTTCAAAGGAATCTTAGCACTCAACTTCTGATAACCAGCCTCACTGTCCATACCCATAATAAGAGCGCGACGGCCTTGCAGATCACTCATCACATCACCCATGAAATCTGCTGGCACATAAACTTCCAAGTCGTAGATTGGTTCCAAAATCTTAGGACCAGCCTGCTTGAATGCATCACTAAATGCACGTCGTGCTGCCAACATAAATGAAAGTTCATTGCTATCTACCGGGTGCATCTTACCATCGTAAACGATAACTCGTACATCACGCGCATAACTACCTGTCAAAGGACCATGCTCCATACAATCCATGATACCCTTCAAGATGGCTGGCATGAAACGTGCATCAATAGCACCACCGACCACAGAGTTGAGGAAGACCAACTTTCCACCCCACTCCAAATCAACTTCCTCACGGCTCTTGATATTCATCTTGAACTCCTGACCATTGAAAGTGAATGAGGTTGGATCTGGCATACCTTCTGCATAAGGCTCCACGATAAGGTGAACCTCACCGAACTGACCGGCACCACCACTCTGTTTCTTATGACGATATTCAGCACGGGCTTTCTTGGTAATAGTCTCACGATATGGAATACGAGGTTCCTCAAAGACAACATTGAGTTTCTCATTATTTTCCAAACGCCATTTCAAAGTACGAAGATGGAATTCACCCTGTCCGCGAACAATAACCTGACGCAATTCCTTGCTCTGCTCAACAATCCAAGTTGGATCTTCCTGACGCATCTTCAAGAGAGCAGCCATCAGTTTCTCTGTATCCTGAGCATTAACAGCCTTGATAGCACGGGAATATTTAGGATTAGGATATTTGATAAAGTCAAATCGCCATTCAGTATCCTTACCATTCAGGGTATTACCGGTCTTCACATCCTTCAACTTCACCGTACAACCGATATCACCGGCATTCAACTGTTCTACAGCTACACGATTTGCACCAGCACAGGCATAAATCTGTCCTATGCGTTCCTTGCTGCCGCGATCAGCATTTGTCAAGTCATCACCCGTCTTCACGCAACCACTCATTACCTTAAAGTAACTTACTTCACCGATATGAGGTTCCATACCTGTCTTGAAGAAATAAATACTTTCAGGACCATTAGAGTCTGGAACAATCTCCTCACCACGAGTGTTATGCAATTTAGGCATATCATCAACGAAAGGAACAACATTACCCAAGAATTCCATCAAGCGGTGAACGCCCATAGACTTACCTGCACAAACACAGAAAACAGGGAAGATGCTACGAGTAACCAGACCCTTGCGGATACCTTCACGCATCTCATCTTCAGTCAAGCTCTCGCTTTCAAAGAATTTCTCCATCAAGCCCTCGTCATTTTCAGCAGCAGCTTCAACTAAAGCTTTATGCAATTCCAAAGCCTTATCCATCTCCTCTTCAGGAATATCCTCAATAATAGGAGCACCACCCTCTGGCTTCCAAGAATATTTTTTCATCAGAAGTACGTCAATGAGAGCATTAAAGCCAGAACCTGTCTCAATAGGATATTGAATCTGAACACACTTTGGACCATAGATTTCCTTCATCGTAGCGATGACATTATCGAAATCACACTTATCAGAATCCAACTGATTGACCAGGAAGATAACAGGCTTGCCCAACTTCTCTGTATAGCGGAAGTTGTTCTGAGTACCTACTTCAGGACCATACTGACCATTAATAAGGATAACAGCCTGATCGGTTACATTCATTGAAGTTATCGCACCGCCCACAAAGTCATCACTACCAGGACAATCAATGATATTAAGCTTCTTGTTGTTCCACTCAACATGAAAAACAGTAGGGAACACCGAGTAGCCATATTCCAACTCAACTGGGAAGTAGTCGCTCACCGTATTCTTCGCTTCTACAGAGCCTCTACGCTTGATAACGCCTGCTTCAAACAACATACTCTCGGCAAGTGTAGTCTTGCCGCTACCCGCACTGCCCAGCAGCGCAATGTTTTTAATCTCATTAGTCTTATAAACTCTCATGACGCTTATAGATTTTAAGGGTTATACATAATTGTTAGCGAGGAGAGGACACCAAGGCATCTTCTCCTGAATTCGTTTTCTAAGTTACCACTTTTTTCTGACCCATGCAAAATTTTCGACCTAAAAATGCTCTATTTTTAAAACATATTAGTAATTTTGCACCTTATTAAATACTCTTTTCGTGCTTACACCTTATTATATAAGGAAACACAGAATGTAAACAAGAGACTTCACGTCTGAACAAAAAGACGATGATATCACAAATTAAAATATAAAAATCATGGCAGGAATTTACATACATATCCCTTTTTGCGAAAGTCGATGCATTTACTGCGACTTTTATAGTACTACATCTCTCAAATGGAAAGATGATTATGTAGATGCTTTATGCAAAGAAATGGAACTGCGACCAGCAATCCAGGCATTGGGCGACAACTACCCTATTGAAACCATCTATCTGGGCGGTGGCACCCCAAGCCAACTCTCAGATGGACATCTGCTGCAGATTTTCACGAAGCTAAAAGAGACGTATGGGGATTTATTTTCCAAGAATATGGAAATCACCATGGAATGCAATCCTGATGATGTTACACCCGACTTTTGCAAGACTCTGGGAAAGCTACCAGTCAACAGAGTTAGCATGGGAGCACAGACATTCTCTGACCAAAGACTTCAATTCCTTCGCAGGCGCCACAATACTACTGAAGTAAAAGAAGCTGTATCTCTATTGAGAAAAACTGGAATAGAAAACATCAGTATCGATCTCATGTTCGGTTTTCCAAAAGAGAACATAGAAGATTGGAAATATGATATTCTACAGGCTTTACAATTAGGTGTAGAACACATATCCGCCTATAGCCTCATGTATGAAGAAGGAACTCCATTATACAAAATGCTGGAACAAGGGAAGATAGAAGAAATTGATGAAGAATTAAGCAGAAACATGTACGACACCTTGGTTGATATGCTTACTATTTCTGGATATGAACATTACGAAATCAGTAATTTTGCAAAACCAGGCTACCGCTCACGACACAACAGCAGCTATTGGAACGAAACTCCATACATAGGACTGGGCGCAGCAGCACATTCCTATCGTAGAGCAAGGAATCAATCAGGCAAGATGGAAGTAACCAGAAGTTGGAACATCAATAACATTCAACAATATATCAATAGCATCCATCAAGGAATCTTACCTTCGGAAAAAGAACACCTTGGCCTTGCTACACGTTATAATGATTTGATAACGACAGCCTTAAGAACAAGTGATGGTATTGATCTGGAAAAGACAGAAAAGGAATTTGGAAAATGCTATCTGGAGAAATTGCTCGACGAAGCAAACGACAAAATAAAAAGAGGACTCATGAAAATAGACAAACAAAACGATCGTTTGTCATTGACAAGAGAAGGAATTTATATTTCAGACGACATTATGGGAGATTTCATGATTGTTTAACGACAATGTTAAGCAATCATGAAATCTATATTTAAACATATGAACCACAAGGAAGCTAATTATTCCAAGGTTCCAATGTATCTAACTTTCCTGTTTTCTTATAACGCTCATAATAATATTTCTTAATTTCTTCCAAGGCTTCAGCCTCGGTCTTTTTCTTGGATATGTATGGCTTTATCATTTGCATGAGAACAAACAATACAACAACGACGACTAAAACTATTGCCCATGACAGAATTTCACTTGTAAATCTCAGAAATGGCTGCAGCAATATACCCACTCCAACAGGAAGGATAAAACAAACCCAATCTGCAGGAGAGTCCAAACGGCCGGCTTCCATATATTCTGAGCGCAGCTTCTCAGGTGCACTTAATATCAAATGCCGCTGATGCAAATTCCAATAGTCCTCAAACTCTTTATCCATACTTAAAAGACGTTCTTTTATTAAAAGTTAAAACAAAATAGTGTGTAACAATATATATATAATATTATATGCAAAGTTAGTATAAATATTCAGAAAACCCAAATATATCTTGATATAGCAGACACAATTAAGTGTATTTAACTATAATAATCGCATTTTTATTGGAAATATATAAAAAACTATGATTTTATTGTTATTACATAAAAGTATATTCATGCAATTAACAGCAATCCAATAAACTTATCCAAAAAGATGAATATGATAAAAATAGAAAAAAAACAAATACTATTTTTGCATATTATAAAAAAATGCCTGAAGATAAAAATCTCCAGACATTTGATTCTATTATAAAAAGTAGTATTAGTATTCACGCTCAATAAGTTCCAGACACATACGACTATTATGGTAAGGACACTTCCAGAAACCTGCCTTATCATCATCAAGATTCAGACTACCATCTTCAAGCACAGCCCAATGCCATTCTCCATTTTTTCCATCCAGCAAATGCTTAGCTACATAATTCCAGCACAGGATGGCCGTCTCCAACGACTCCTCTGTATGGAAATATTGATAGAGGTCTATATGACCAATAATATTCTCGCACTGCACCCACCACTGGCGCTGCAAATCATATTTATCATTATCTTTCCAATGCTCATAAACCATACTGCCATCAGGACGCAAACCTTCATCAGCAGCATCTGCTATTCGACGGATAATCTTTTCTATCTTGAGAAGTACCTTCTTGTCACCGAGAACCAAAGCGGTCTCATGGAGCAGCCAGGAGGCCTCGATATCATGACCATAACTCTCAATATTGCGCTTACCTACCCATTCATCATTGAAGAACAAATCAAGATGATAAGTCTCCTTATTGAGCAACTTGTCTGTAAAGATATCCAGAAGGTTTCTGATACTCTTCTCCAATTCAGGAGACTTCCATACACGATATAGATTGGTATATGGTTCAATGATGTGAAGATGAGTATTCATTGTACGGCTTCCATTCTCATCCTTATCAGACAGGCGCATATCAGCAATAGGATTCCACTCACGAGTCTGCGCCTCAATGTAACCATTATTCACACTATCAAAAGCATGTTTCTCTATATCATGATAAAGAGAAATAGCAATATCTAATGCTTCTTTATCACCTGTGGCACGAGCATATTCAGACATACCATAGATCGTAAAACCAATAGCATAAGTCTGTTTCTTTGTATCCAATGGATTGCCCTTGAAATCGACGCTCCAGTAAACACCACCATACTCCTTATCCAGGAAATGATCACGTACATATTCCTTAGCCCTTGTAGCTGCCTCCAGATACTCAGGCTTCTTCAATACACGATAAGCCGCAGAGAATGCCCATAGAATTCGAGCATTCATGATAGCACCCTTTTCTGCTTGAGGATGCACATTTTCATGACCATCTACACGACCATAGTAACCGCCATTCTCATGGTCGGTTACACGGTCAATCCAATAGTTGAGGATATTATTCTCCAGAATATCCTTCATTGTCAGTTTCAAATTTTCCATAGAGGTATTTAGTTTTAATATCATTTTTATTTCTTGATTGGGAACAGCCAACTTAATACCATCAGCAAGAAGGCGATGACAGCAGGGAACAGAGAGAACAGAGACCATACCATGGTAAGCACAGAATCTGTCACAGACTTAGGGTCTATCATCGTATTACCCATCGCATCAGTTATCATATTAGCTCCAGCCATACCCAACAATAATGCTATCAATGAACCAGAGATGGCTGTACCAAACTTTTGAGACATGGTACCAGATGAGAAGATAAGTCCGGTTGCGGATGTCCCGAAGTGTTCTGTATGATAATCAGCCACATCAGCATACATAGACCACATCAATGGTGAATAAATACCAATACCTATAGAAGTGAGTACAACCAAAACTATCATAACCCAAATATAAGACGGATCCATTGGGATAAAGAAGAAAACAATGGAGAGTACCAGACAAAGTGCGGCTGCCCAGAAGAAAGCCATACGTTTAGAACCAACCAAGCGGGTAAACCAAGGAGAGACTCCACCAAAAATCATACAGGTAACCTCACCAAATGCCATAAAGACGGTATAGTTGATAATCAGCCCTTCTACAGTCACATTACCATGCAAGCAATAATCAAACATATATCCGGCTACAGCATAGCGGAAACCATTAAAGAAATTGGTACATACAGCAATGGCCGTCATATACAACCAGGCTTTATTGTGTACCAAATCCACAAATTGATGGAAAGAGAACTTCTCTGCACGCTTTGGTTTCAGTCGTTCTTTTGTCATAAGGCCACAAGCCAAAGTCATCACGGCTGCAACAACACCAAGAACTGCACCTATCACAGCATATTGATGCGCATCAGTACCACCCACCATCTTCTGCAGATATGGGAAAGAAAGCAATGTGATGAATCCCATTGCATAGGCTCCTACCATACGGAAAGAAGAAAACTGGTTTGTCTCATTGGCATCATCGGTCATCACACCCAACAAGGAACCATAAGGTACATTCACCATGGTATATACTGCCATCATCAGGAGATACAAAGTATATGCATAGATTCTTTTACCCACAGGACCGAAATCTGGAGTATAGAGTAGCAATGCAAAAATCAGTCCAAAAGGAATCGCACCAAAAATAAGCCATGGACGATAGGTACCAAAACGAGATTGGGTACGGTCAGCAAGACTACCCATCAATGGATCTGTCACCACATCAAACATACGGGCAACAAGCATCAATACTGCTGCATCAGCAAATGAAAGTCCAAAGACATTTGTAAAAAACAAAGGGAAAGCAATAGACATTACCTTCCAAACTATACCACCAGCAGCTGCATCACCCAATGCGTATGCTATTTTTTCTTTTATACTTGCCATTAATTTAATATGTTATTAAGTTATTTATAAAGCGTTAAGTGTCTTTATGAGATATATGAGGCAAAGCAAAAACACTTCTCCACAAAAATAGGGACTCAATCCCCAAGCGTTTTATAATACGCTTGAGGAAAAAGAATCCCTACAATCTTTATCTCATCTTTTACTTAACTACTTTCCCAAAGTTGCCTTATTCTTAGCCACCAACTTCTTGATGGTCTCCACACTCAGAGCTGTACGATAGCCATCCTGAGGCGTATTCATGCAATAATCTACCAAACGATCGATAGTAGAAGTAGCCACATGCATTCTTGTATCAGAAGAAGCATAGTAGATGAAGACTGTTCCATCCTCATCAGCAATCCAACCGTTTGCAAAGACCACATTCATTACATCACCAATATACTCACCCCCTTCTGGAACCAGCAAGTATCCACCAGGTTCAGCAATCACCTTAGTAGGATCTTCCAAAGATGTCATATACATATAGAGCACATAACGGAGACCGCTTGCACAACCACGTACGCCATGAGCCAAATGCAACCAACCCTTATCAGTTTTGATAGGATGAGGACCTTCTCCATTCTTCACCTCCTGAATAGTATGATAATGACGGGCATTGATAATCTTTTCTTCCGTAATCTCTGCATGAGTGATGTCATCCACCAAAGCCCAGCCGATACCTCCACCAGAACCTGTATCAATAAAGCCATCCTGTGGACGGGTATAGAAAGCATACTTGCCATCTACGAATTCCGGATGAAGCACAACATTGCGCTGCTGGCTCTTAGTCTTCAAGTCTGGAAGTCGTTCCCAATTTACCAAATCTTTGGTACGTGCAATAGCAGCAGTTGCAGTTGCAGCACTCAAATCGCCTGGCTGGCTGTCATCATGACGCTCTGCACAGAACACACCATAGATATATCCATCTTCGTGAGCAGTCAGACGCATATCATAGATATTGGTAGCAGGAATGACGTCCTCAGGCATTGTAATAGGCTCATCCCAGAAACGGAAATTATCTATACCGTTAGGACTTTCTGCAACTGCAAAGAAACTCTTGCGGTCGGCACCCTCTACACGGACAACGAGCAAATACTTGCCATTCCACTTGATAGCACCGGAATTCAGAGCAGCATTCATCATGATTCGCTGCATAAGATATGGATTACTCTTCTCGTCGAAATCATATCGCCACTCCAATGGAGTATGTTCAGCTGTAAGGATAGGGTTCTTATACTTCTCATAAATACCATTTCCCCACTCTACAGGTTCATTCTTGCGGCTCAACAATTCTTCATGATGAGCACGCAAAGCTTTCACTTTGTCTTGAAAAGTTGTCATATTCTATCTTTATTTTATTGTTTTTATACTTTAGTTTGATGATTCGTAAATACTATTGAATCCTTCACTATTCGTTCTTCACTCTTTGCCTACTATATCCTTTACAAAAAGAACCTTTGATTCATTATAGAATTTCTTGAAATCCTTGACAATGGCTCCATCCTTCACTCCAGGAAGATAGGCTTCCTCCTGTGGTTTATCCCAGGCATTGCGCCAGAAGAGCACATAACTCAACTGATAGTTCTGCAAAACTGGCCAGAGAGTCTTGGTAAACCAGTCTTTCTTTTTGGAAATACCACGGCAACCGGTTTCTGTCAATGCCGCTATCTTTCCCACTTTCTCTGCAGCAAGCTTCATCACATCTAAAGTCTCGGATAGGTTCTTCTGATAGTTGGCATCGTTGTTGTCAAATTCATAGATATCAACACCTATGAGATCAACAAAGTCACCACCAGGATAACATTTCAGAAAAGAATCCAAATCCTTCTTGTCACTCAGATTAGGAGACCATGCCCATACGATGTTATCACAACCAGCTTTCATCAAAGTCACATAGGTCTTGATGTAAAGCATCTTGTATTGCTCAGGAGTACAACTGTTGGCACCCCACCAGAACCAGCCGCCATTCATCTCATGCCATGGACGGAAAATCACAGGAACTTTCTTCCCGCAACAAGTCTGGAGAGAATTGATAAAATCAGCAACCTTCTTCAGCCAAGACTCAAATTTCTTCTGTTGGGCACCCCCATCGAGTATCGCATTCACAGCATCACCCTTCGGATCCCAGGCATTTTCTCCTGTCACCGGATTCCATGGATGCCAACTCAAGGTGATAATACCACCGCGATTGAACTGAGCAATGATTTCCTGACGCATTCTATCAAAAGGCACACCATCCAGGTTTTCTTTACTATCCAGTTCTAATTTACCAAGGTCAAATCCCATTACTGCCGGATAATCACCCGTGGTAAGAAGCACATCACTCTTTCCCTCGTCCCATTTCCAGGTAGTACCATAGACGGGATCATCCTGATGCCCCACCATGATTCCCTGATCTTGCAACAATCTCAAGCGATCCAAAAGTTGTTTGGCAGAAGAACTACCATACTTTTGGGTTGAGACCGAAGCACAACCAGAAGAGCAAGTTGCATTGCCCTGCTTTGTAGCGCTACAGCCAGGAGACTGTGCAAAAGCGCCTTCAAAAGCAAGGCAACAAACTGCTCCCATCAACATTCTTTTAATTTTCATGTTTTTATATCTCGTAGTTTAGTAAATATTCAATTTGGAAATATCTCGTAATTTAATAACAAAGAAATCGTTCATACTACTTACCCAAAAGATGATTAGTAAGAAATTCCAGCCACTCATCCCATTGTTCCTGATACCAGAAATGGCCTGTCATTTGATATAAACTCAAAATCTTAGGTGCCTTGATGGTATTATAGAGTCCATAGGCAGATGTTGGTGGAACGACTTCATCGTTATAGCCGAAACTGTACCATCCTGGAACCGTAATACGTCTGGCAAAATTGACACCATCATAATAGCGGGCACCTTCCAGACGTGCCTTGGTAATGGCATTCATCTTTGCGTGATAGAAATAGTGAGGCCAACCTCCTGCTACACCATGGAGTTCTGCTTCATAATCACACATGGCATCATGAACAGCAGCCAGGAAAGTAACTCGTTTATCCAGTGCAGCCACAGCCAAAGAGAGGAATCCTCCCTGTGAAGAACCAGTTACACCCACGGTTTTTCCATCCCATTCATCAAGAGATGCTATCATATCCACGCCTTTCACAGCACCTGTTACGACTCTTTTATAGGCATTACGGTCTGGATTTTCAAGATTCGTATCCCAATAACCGTTCAATGCAGCATTGGCAAGATCATCATATACCTTCTGCTCCATAGTAACCGGAACTCCGTGAATACCGATTTCCAAAACAATACACTTGCCTGTTGCTGTATAAGTATCACCACTATAAGGACGAACACCTGCACCAGGAACTCTCAGCAAAGCAGGGTACTTACCTGATTTTACAGGAACACTTAAGACTCCATACATCTTCGAACCCCAGCGGTTATTATGATAGCTTACCTCGTAAACATTCACATCCTTGGTACATCTTTCAGGAAGCAACACCTTCGTTGGATTCAAGTCAATTTGTCGAGCCTCATCAAGAGCTTTCTTCCAAAAGTCATCAAAATCATTTGGTTCTTGGGCAAACGGCTTTATCTTTTCTGGAGAAAAGGCAGCAGTACAAAGTCCCTCATAATCCTTTCCATCCACATGAGCCACCACTTTGAGTCGGTAGAATCCAGGAGTCTTCATTTCACCACTCCATTTCATCGTTCCATCTTTCAGAACCAAAGTCTTCTTCGTATTAGGATACATCACAGGACCAGCCTCATAATCAACTTTTACCTGATTCAGTAAAGTACCAGATTTCCGAACATTCACTACAAAAGAAGCCTTCTCGCCCACCTTGTAATTCCAATCTTGATGATCAGGTGTTACCGAGACTACGATATTGGTTCCTCTAATCTGTGCACTGATGCTCAAAGAACCCAGTACACAGAAAAGAATCCCTATAATTATTAACCTAAAATCCTTCATATTTTTATCTACGGTTTTTGTATAGCGATAAAACGCCAAATTAAACATGTTAGTTGTCAGTTTTGATTTACGGTTGCAAAATTAGCATTAAAATTTCAATTCGACTTGCCTTATTTTGCTAAATGCTTACACTTTCTTTGCAAATCAAAGAAAAAGCGATATTTATAACCTATAGACGGTATATTTAGCACGATTAAACAAGTCATTTGATACTCCAAAACAAGTCATTAAGAAAAACCAGCAACCTATTAAGGAGAGTTCAAATTTGACATTGAAATTTCCAAAACAAAATATTTACCGATTGTCAAACTAAAAATAACACTAAAGTAAACATTCTTCGAGCATTTTTTCAAGCAAAATCAAACAAATATCAGAGATAATATGACTTTTCTTGAAAAACAGGAGTTGTGTTAACTAAAAGAAGACACTTATTAACCCTATTAATAATGTACACGAACCTAATATAAAAAATAAGGAATATTACCATATTCTTAACCTAAATCAATCAAACTGTAATAAGTCGTAAAAAAAACACTAAATATTAACTTTTATAGTCCAAAATTACACGTTTTTTATAATTAAGCAGAAAAGTATCAGCAATTAGCAAAAAACGACTACTTATTTCTAAAAAAAACATGTAATTTTGCAGCGGTTAATGAAACCAACCTAATTTAAGAATTTAAAACAAATAAATATACAAACAAAAATAATCATAACGATGAGTATAAGTAGAACGACCTAAAGCTGGTCTCTTGCCATCCTACTCTATCAAACATAAAGCAGGAAAAAAGAGACAATTCAATTTTGTACTTTCCCTCAAAAAGGAAGTCAAAGAGTTTTTAAACGAACTAACATAAATTGTATGAATTCAAAAAGTAGAGAAAAGTTGCTTGCTGGTATAGCAGCCCTGGGTATCCTAGGAATCTCTCCCCAGCAAACTTACGCAGCTCAGATTGTCAACAATCAAGCTGTTCAACAAACTAAAAAAATCACTGGTAGCGTGACAGACGCTATGGGACCTATTATTGGTGCCACAGTAAAAGTAAAAGGTACAAGTAATGCAACTGTTACCGATATGGACGGTAACTACATCCTCAACGTAGCTGCTGGACAGACTGTAGAAGTAACCTACGTAGGCTACGTCACCAAGAATTTCAAGGTGGGCGCACAAAACAAGTATGACATTACCTTAGCAGAAGACAACAACAGTCTTGACGAAGTGGTTGTTGTGGGTTATGGTACTATGAAGAAAAGCGATATTTCCGGTTCTTCTGTTAGCCTTGGCGAAAAAGCAATGAAGGGCTCTATTATTACTTCTCTCGACCAGTCACTTCAGGGTCGTGCAGCTGGTGTAACAGCAGTCAGCACATCTGGTGCACCTGGTACAGCTTCAACGATTCGAGTTCGTGGTACAGCAACCATCAACTCCAATGCAGAACCACTTTACGTCATTGATGGAGTCATCTTCCAAGGAGGAAACTCCAGTGGTAGTTCCCTTGGTTTTGGTGACGCTCTCGATAATGGTTCAGCTTCTTCTGTTTCACCACTTTCTACCATCAACCCGGCAGATATCGTGAGCATGGAGATTCTGAAGGATGCTTCTGCCACAGCCATTTATGGTGCACAGGGAGCAAATGGTGTCGTTCTCATCACAACCAAACGAGGTAAAGCTGGTGAAGCAAAATTTTCTTATGATGGCATGGTGGCATGGAGCCGCCAGACCAAGCGCCTTGACATGATGAACCTTCGCGAATTCGGTGATTATTACAACGATTTCGTAGCTGCAGGGTTCGGTGGTGTCAAGGAAGACCCATATTATAGCGATGTATCTTTACTTGGTAAGGGTACCAACTGGCAGGACGCTATCTTCCAGACCGCATTCCAACAGCAGCACCAGATTGCTGCCCAGGGTGGTACTGATAAAATCCAATATTATGTTTCAGCTGGTTACATGAATCAGGATGGAACTATCATCGGTTCAAAATTCGATCGTCTTTCTGTACGTACCAACCTGGATGCACAGTTGAAGAAATGGTTGAAACTGGGTTTGAGCGCAACCTTTACAGATTCTAACGATGACCTCAAACTGACAGATGGAGCTGAGGGTATCGTAGGTTTTGCATTGACGTCACTCCCAGAAGCTCCTATTTATGATATTGATGGAAATTATGCTTCGTTTGCTCGCGAAAACTACAATATCCACAACCCTATCGCCAAGGCGATGGAACAGAACAACTGGTTGAATCGCAAGAAGCTGACAGGTAATATCTATGCAGAACTTACTCCTATCAAACATATTACATGGCATGCAGAGTTGGGTTATGACCTCAGCTACAGCAAGGCTGAGATTTTCAATAACACAATTGATCTCTACAACTGGCAGGAGCCTAATGAGAGCAGCATCCAGAAGAACAACAGTACTTTCTGGCAGATCAAGAACTATGTAACATATAACAACACATTCGCCAAGAAGCATTCGGTTACTGCAATGGTTGGACAGGAATGCTGGGAAAGCAAATGGGATTACACGAAGGTAGCAAACGACAAATTGCCTTCTGATGCTGTACATAATCCTATATTGGGTACGGGTACTCCTACCATATCAGCAGGATTCGGAAGTAGTTCTATGGCTTCCTTCTTTACTCGCTGGACATATAGCTATGACAACCGTTATAATGCTACTTATACCTACCGTTATGATGGTAGTTCCAACTTTGGTCCAAACAACCGTTGGGCAGGTTTCCATTCTTTTGCAACCAGCTGGCGTTTCTCTAACGAGAAGTTCATTCAGGATTTGGCAGGAAAATGGTTAAGTAATGGTAAGATTCGTATCGGTTGGGGACAAACTGGTAATGCCAATATCAACTCATTTGCCTGGGGTGTAAACATGCAGAAAGTGTATAGTTCCCTCGGTGCAGGTTACCGTCCACAGAATATTCCTAATCTGGATGTAAAATGGGAAAAGCAGGAGCAGATTGACCTGGGTATCGACCTTGGCTTCTTCAACGATCGTATTGGATTAACCCTCGACTGGTATCAGAAGGAATCTAAAGATATGTTGATGGAGATGCAGTTACCTTCTTACATGGGAACAAGCGGCAATGACAATTCCAAGTTGAAAGCTCCTATGGGTAACTATGGACATATCCGCAACAATGGTCTTGAGTTAACAGTGACTGGTCATCCATTCATCGGCAAGTTCCAATGGGATACAGAGTTCCAAATTTCTTGGAATAAGAACAAGTTGGTAGCACTGAATGGTACTGCCAGTTCCGCTATCATGGGCTATGCTCAGTGGGGACAAACCCAAGTTAGCAAGACCGACGTTGGTCAGAGCCTTTATAGCTTCTATGGTTATGTAACCGATGGAATCTATCAGGATTTGGCAGACATCGAGCGTTCACCAAAGCCAGAGAAGTATCCTACAAATGGAGTTTTCAATGGTTCCAACACAGTCTATGTAGGTGATATTAAATATAAAGACTTGAATGGAGATGGTATCATCAACGAGCTTGACCAGACCAACATTGGTTCACCAATGCCAAAATTTACATTCGGTTGGAACAACACATTCCGTTATAAGGATTTCGATTTGAGCATTTTTATCAATGGTAGTTATGGCAACAAGGTAATGAATCTGACCAAGCGCGGACTCACCAACATGAGTAGCGTATGGTGCAACCAGCATACCGACGTATTAAATCGTGCCCGCCTGGAGCCTATCGATGCTTCTATAGTTTATGCAGACGGCAGCAAATGGTATGAGCACATAGAGAATGTACGTGTTGCTAACCCAAATGCTTCTCTTCCTCGCGCTATTATTGGCGACCCTAACGACAACGACCGCATCAGCGACCGCTACGTGGAGGACGGATCCTATCTGAGAATGAAGAATATCTCTCTTGGCTATACCTTCCCTAAGAAGTGGATTGGCAAGTGGGGTATTGAGAACTTGCGTCTCTATTGTAACATACAGAATTTGTTCACCATCACGGGTTATGATGGATACGACCCAGAAATTGGTGTCAGCACCATGTCGCCTAATGTATATGGCGTTGACTATGGCCGTTATCCTTCACCAACCACCTACTCTTTTGGTTTGAACATGTCATTCTAACATTAAAAAACAAAGAATATGAAATTATCGAACTTAAAATATATAGCATTTGCACTCTTATTGGGCGGCACTCTCACCTCTTGTGAAGACTTTCTCGATCGCCCAAACGAAGATAGCTATAATGATGCTAACTATTATGCAAATGACGATCAGGTGAAGGTGAGTACCAACTCACTTTACAGTTCTCCTTGGTATGATTTCTTGAGCCGTGGCTACTACAAGATTCCAGAAGTGATGTCAGGCAACTTGTATATGGGTCAATCACCATATCTTACCTTTACTGTAAACGGTAGTGATCCTGATATTACTTCCACTTCCAGTTCATTATGGGCAGTAAATGCACAGGCAAATACCATCTACAACCGTCTGCAGACCGCCAATGCATCAGCAAGTGCCAAGAACACGGCTATGGGCGAATGCCTGGCATGGAAAGCAATGGCCTATTTCTACCTGGTCCGTATCTGGGGTGATGTGCCTATCGTACATAACAACAGTTCTGAGATTGCAGCCGGAGACTATAATAATAAATATAAGGTAAAGGCTGCCGATGTTTACGAGTATATCGTGATGACATTGGAAAAGGCTATCGATTTGCTTCCAAACACCAACACAGCTGGAAGAATAGACAAATGGGGTGCCAAGGGTTTGCTTGCAAAAGTATATCTCGCAAAGAGTGGTATCAATTGCAATGGAAACGGACAGCGTGACGAGAATGATCTTGCCAAAGCTGCAGAACTTGCTAAAGATGTAATTGATAACTCTGGTAAAAAACTCATGGAACATTATGCGGATATCTTCAAGGGTGAAAACAACAACTGCGAAGAAAGTCTGATAGGATGGCGATGGACAGCAGACCAGTTGAATTATACCTGTGGTAACTGTTTGACTTCAGAGTTGGCTCCTTCCGGTTTCTGTGAGTACCAGAGTTGGGGAGACTGGACTGCACCTTCAGTAGATTTGGAAGAAGCATTTGGCGTAACCCCTCTTCAAAACCCTAATTCACGTCCTGCTACGGATGAACGCCGTAAGGCTACCATGATGATGGCTGGTGATACATATAGTCAATGGTGGCAAGACAAGGGTGGCTTCAATTATATCAAGTTCCTCTACGACAAGAAGTATGCACCTGGAAGCAATGACGGTCTTCAGTCTGGTACAGGTGCCAATATCGCCAAACATCTTTATGGCGACGATGCAGACCATGTAAAGACTTTCGGAAGAAGTGCTGGCAAGCAGTCTTCAGATCTCTCTACCCATGTATTGCGCCTTGCTGACGTTTATCTGATTTATGCTGAAGCTAAAATCGGCAATGCTGGTTCTACAACTGATGAAAGTGCCATTGATGCTTATTATCAGGTTTGGCACAGAGCAAGACCTACCCTCTTTGACAAGCCATCAAGCATCACTCTGGATGAAGTGTTGAAAGAGCGCCGTTTGGAACTTGCTTTAGAAGGCGACTATTGGTTTGACCTTGTACGTATGTCTTACTACAATGTTGAAAAGGCGATAAATATCATCAAGAACCAAAAGCGTAATGCTTATAATGGTTTGGGCGACCTCTACAAGGCATACTATAATAAAGGTAACGATAATGGTCCATGGAATGTAGATGAGAGCACGATGTTCTACGATACATATACTCCAAAGCCAAACGTAACAGCCTCTATCTTTACCTTGCCATTCCCACAGGGTGACGTGGTTTACAATCCTCACCTGATGGAAGAAGCACAGCATGTAGATGTTAGAGCAGCATTCTCTTATTAATGAACTATAAAAAGAACACAATATGAAACTAAATAAAATATTCAGTTGGTTGTTTGTAGGTCTGATGGCGATTTCTGCCAGCACGCTGACCTCATGCGAAGACCAGCCAGATAAGTTCGAGCTTACAGGGGGTGTTCCTACCGTGAATTACATCCGTATGCCTTATTTGTCACAGGCAGACTCCCTGCTCGATAAAGCGAGTCTTTCGTCTGTAATTTGCCTTGTAGGTAACAACCTGACAAGCATCAAGGAACTTTTCTTCAACGACCAGAAGGCACAATTGAACACCAGTTACATCACCGATCACACCATGATTGTGCAGATTCCTGCAACAATTCCTACTGATGTAACAGATAAAATCTATATGGTGACAAGAGATGGAGAAAAGGTAGATTACGATTTCCACATCGTGGTTCCAGCTCCAAATCCTACATCTATGTCTTGCGAATATGCCAAGGCTGGTGAAGATGTTACCTTATACGGAAACTATTTCGTGGATGATGCTAATGTACCTCTCAAGGTAACAATGCCTGACGGACAGGAAATCACAGAGTTCAAGAACATCTCTCAGAGTGCCATCACATTTACACTCCCAGAATGCACTACAGAAGGTTCATTGAAGGTCCAGACCCTGTACGGAGAAACAGAAACAACTTTCCATTACATGGATACTCGCGGCATGCTCTTCGACTTTGACACTCCTTGGGATGGTGTAAATGTATTGGGTAATCATGGTTGGCATAATCGTGATATCATCACAGACGACACTGCATTGAAAGGCAAATTTGTACAGTTGGGTGATGGTAACAATGCAGTAATGAGTGCTGATGGCGGTTGGGCTGATTCTGATTTCTCATTCGAATACTGGGCTGGTTCATGGGATGACCCACAGAAGGTGAATGAAGGCGACGGTGTTGCATTGTATAACCTTGCAGATTTCACCCACTACGAAAATATGGCATTAAAGTTTGAAATGTATATCCCTTCTTCAAATCCTTGGAGCGCAGGAGCTATGCAAATTTGTTTCGAAGGCTTCGACAAAGTATCTTTATCAGGCAAACCTATCGATGGATTTAAGGGAACTGTAGCTGGTGCCAATGCATACGTTTTCAATGGCGAAGGCACAAACAAAGAAGGTGAATGGGGACGTGCTATGTATAGACCTTGGACCACAACAGGTTCTTATGATACGGGCGACAAGTGGGTAACCGTTACTATTCCACTCACTAATTTCAACCTCGACCGAACAGGCGCTGCTACGACAAGTGTTCCTAAGTTGCCATCAGACTTTGCAAGTCTCACTATGTTTGTCGTTGGTGGTGGCGTAAATGGTACTGAGTGTAAGCCAATCATCAAGATGGACAACATCCGTGTGGTTCCTAATAAATAATCTTTAAACAGAAACAAACATGAAAAAGATCAAGAATATATTAGCACTGTTGGTGGTAGCCCTGATGGGGCTATCACTCACAGCCTGCAGCGAAGATGATCTCGATACCAACCAGTATCAGAAGGGAGTTCATCTCAATGTATATGGTCCACAGCCTGTGATGCGTGGTGGTCAACTCCGCTTCTTGGGTAGTAACCTCGACCAGATTTCACAAATTCAGATTCCAGGTTGCGATCCTATCACAAACATAGAAGTTGTAAAGGCGGGTATCCCAAGTGAAATCAAGATTACAGTACCTAAGGAGGGACCGCTTGTAGGATATCTTACCCTTGTCACAAAGACAGATGAGGAAATCAAGACCAAGACTCAGCTCACTTACGAGGAGCCAATCGTCTTCACATCTTTTTCTCCTGCAAGCATCATGCCGGGTGAGACGCTGACTATTGAAGGCGACTATCTGAATCTCGTACACATGATAGAATTTGCAGATGGCGTGCTGATTCCTGAAAAGGATTTCGTATCTCATTCTCGCTATAAGATAGAGGTGGTTGTTCCAGAAGAAGCCAAGACTGGAAAGATTAACCTCTTCGACTTGGATTTGACAACAGTAGAAGATCCATCTATTGCTCTCTACAATATCATCGAGTCTGAAAATGCGCTCAATGTAGGAACTCCTACTATCACCAAGTGGGCATCCCCAAGAGGTGAGGCAGAATTGACAGGTGCAGTTACAGCCAAATTGGGTGAAACCATAACTGTAACCGGTGCTCATTTCGGTTTGGTAAAAAGCTTAAAATTCTCTCCAAAAGAGGATGATACCAAAGGACAAGTAGTAGAGATATCAGATTTCACAGTAAGTGAAGATGGTAAGACTTTGACATTTGCACTTCCAGCAGAAGTTGCTGATGGCGATTTCGTACTCGTAGCCCGCTCAGGAGTTGAGATTCCTGTTGGTACTCTAACAACGGTCGCTCCTACTCAATGTGTAGCAGCTCCTTCTCCAGTGAAAGCAGGTGCTTCATTGATTATCACAGGTAAAGATCTTGATGTAGTCAACTCTATCGAAATGCCAAATGTTGCATCAGAGGAAGAAATCAAGTTCATCGTGAATCCTGATGGAACCCGACTCATCATCGAAAGCGTACCTGCAACTGCTCAAGAGGGCAATCTTGTATTGCGCATGAAGAACGGCAAGGGTGTAGAAGTTCCTTTCACGCTCGTGAAACCAGTAGTTACAGGTTACGATAACAGTACAGTAAGCGCAGGTGGTGTACTCACCATCAAGGGTACAGATCTCGACCTTGTAAAGAAGGTACAATTCGGTGAAGGTACAGACGAGGTAGAAGTGAAAGCTGCAGAAGACGGCAAGAGTATCACACTCACTGTTCCGATGAATGCAAAGACTGGCAAACCAACTCTTACGATGGCAAATGGAACTTCCATTGAAGGTCTTGAATTAAATATTGAGGAGGCAGTATTCTGCTATATCACAGAAATGCCAGATTTCTCCAACAAGGAAAATATTCCTGAAGCAGGAAGTACCCTGACTGTTCCTGTAAAGAATGGAGATAAACTTGAAAGCGTATTCGTCAATGGCAAGAAAGTAAACCATGTCTATGCAGAAAAGACATCTATGCTGACTGTAGCTATTCCGAAGGATGCCAGCTCAAGTTCTAAGTTGAAACTTATTTCTTCTAATGGTGAGATTGAGTATGATATCACTGTGATTCCTGCAGGTTCTATCACAAGAACGTTGATGAATGGTCCTCTCGACCTCGCTGCATGGAGCGCTAATACCCAAGGTTTGATAGCACAAGATGCATTAGATAATATTCCTGATGGTGCAAACGTTGTCTTGAAGATTAAATATACTCCAACTGCAGACAACGTTCAGTTGAAAGGACAAGATGGTAGCTGGGCTAATATAGACCTTGACAATGGTGAAGCCAAAGAACATGTTTACAAGTTGGACGCTAACGCGAAAGAGTTCACCTTGCCACTTTCTTCTACAGTGATTGCAGCCCTCAAGGCAAAATCTACCAATTGGGGTGGTCTCATCATCTTCAATGGTACAGGTGCTATCATCAATAAGATTGAAGCAGAAATTACCATACCTCAAGAAAAGGCTATTTGGAGCGGCACTTCCAGCATTGTCAGTTGGAGTGGAGATCAGTCACTCGCCTGGGGTGGTTACGACTGGAGTACTGTGAAACCGGGAACTATCATGCGTATTTACTACAGCAAGGTAACTGCTGGGGCATGGGGTTGTGTCAGCCTGCGTCATGGTCAAGGCTGGGGCAATTTACCTGAACCAATTCCTGGACAATACGATTTCCCAGATGACACTGGAAAATATGAGGTAACCTTAACAGAGAATGTAATCAAAGACTTGGTTGATAATGGTGGACTCGTTATTACTGGAGACAACTTTACATTCACTAAGATTACACTTGAGTAAACCTGAAATATGAATATTAAAATAAGATAACTATGAGAAAGAATCATATATTATCAGCGCTGGCAATGGCAGCAGTGACCTTCGGGGTCACTGCTTGCGCCGACACAGATGCACAATATACCATTCCTGATGTAAATGCGCCACAATTTGTAGCATCAACTCCTCTTGCCGGAGCCAACAACGTTAAGCGTGGCGATATTACAGTAACAGTAAAATATGACAAGCGCATTTTCTTCGCATCACAGGACAAGGATAAGATTGTGGTAAATGGCGGTACGCTTACCAATGCCATTGTCTATGGTGCAGACAGTCTGCTCACCATGACCCTCAATGTTCCACAGCGTGGTCAGGACGTAAACATCACCATTCCAGAAGGACTTATCACCAACGGACAAGGTAAGCCTGCTGCATCTGTCAACGTAAACTTCACTACAACAGATTTGGACAGAACTCCAGTCACGGCAACAAGTACATCAGCCAAAGCGCTCTACAATTTCCTTTTGGAGAATGTGGACAACAAGATTATCTCTGGTATGATGGCCAATGTGGCATGGAATCAGGAATGCGCTGACAAAGTGAACGAATGGACAGGCAAATACCCTGCAATCAATGGTTTTGATTATGTACACATGGCAGCTTCCCAAGCCGGTGCAAACTGGATAAACTATAAGGACATCTCTCCTGTAAAGAACTGGAGCGACCAAAATGGTATTGTACAAATGATGTGGCACTGGAATGTACCAAAGAATGAACCACAGGCAGGTAAAGGCATCAATATGCTCAGCGATTGGAGCGCTAACCTCCAGTTGACTAACGATGCTGTAAAGGCAGCTCTTGGAAATGCACAGGTAGGCGACAAACTTGTAGCTACCATTTCTGACGTGGCAGACGGTGCTCAAGGTTCTATCAAGAATTCTTCGTGGACAGGCTTTACAGACGAAGCTGGTACCAGTTGGGAATACTTTGATATCAGTGGAGACCAATATTCCATGACTCTTGATGCAACAACACTGGCAGAAATGAAGAATAATGGTTTCATTCTTTCTGGTCATGACTATACATTGACTGGCGTTTATATCGTACCGGCAAACAAGGACTTGGCTCAGGGCACTCAACTCTATAAGCCAACAGCAAACCTTGATCCTAATAAGGATTACGATTTTTATCTGAAGTCAGAATCCAAGCCAGAAGGAACTACATTTGATGCAGCCAATGCATTGACAGAAGGAACTTGGGAGAATCAAGTATGGAAAGACGACATGAATACTCTAAAAGAGTACCTCACTCTCTTGAAAAATGCCAACATTCCTGTACTTTGGCGCCCGTTCCACGAGGCAAGTGGCAAATGGTTCTGGTGGGGTAAGGATGCAGATAGCTTTAAGAAACTCTGGATTGCCATGTTTAACGAACTGAAAGAAGCTGGCCTTGACAATCTTATCTGGGTATGGACCAGTTGTGGAAATGATAACGACTGGTATCCTGGTGATGCATACGTAGATATTGTTGCACGTGATCTCTATGGAGAAGACGATGCAAAATGTGCTACGGAATATGCAGACCTCAGTGCCACATATGGTAATAAGATAGTTACACTTGGTGAATGCGGCTATAGCACTTATACCAATAGTCAGATTGCAACAGTCAGCAAACAATGGAATGCTGGTGCCAAGTGGAGCTGGTTTATGGTATGGTTTAATGACGAAAACAGTCAGACTTACCACTCTACACAGGAGTGGTGGCAGGACGCTATGTCACAACCTAATATCATTACACGTGATCAGGTACCAAGTATGAAATAATTACATGGAAATATGAGAAAAATACAAATAATAACGGCATGCCTTCTGGCATGCCTTTTGTGGTCTTGCGGCAAGAAAAAAGCTGATGATCCGATGGGTGATAATGGCAGGACACAACGCACGGAAAACCTCCTATATCACCTTACAGAAATCTCCAGTCGAGGGTATCTCTTCGGACAGCAGGATGCTACCCTTTATGGGGAAGGATGGGCTGATGATAGCGCCAGATCTGACATCAAAACCATCTGTGGCGACATGCCTTCCATAGTAGGTTTTGAAATAGGAGGAATAGAAACAGGAGATTCACTCAACATCTACTCTACCCCATTCAACCGCATTCGCCAAGAAATCATCAACCAATTTGATCGTGCAGGTGTTGTTACCCTATCATGGCAATGCAAAAATCCTACTAAAGGCGGCTCTATCAATGACATCATGGAAGGTGGCTGCAAACACGAAGCTTTTTTAGGATGGCTTGACAAAGTAGCACATTTCATAAATTCGCTCGAAACTCCTTATGGTGTGAAAGTACCAGTCATCTTCCGACCATGGCAAGAGAATGGAGAGAATCACTTTTGGTGGGAAGACTCAGTTTGCACAAAAGAACAATATCTTGCTCTTTGGCAAATGACGCAAGAGCGCATGAAAGAAAATGATGTAGTAAATGTACTCTATGCTTATTCACCAGTAGCAACAGAAGATGCATCTGAGTCGCATTATTTAGCTCGATACCCGGGAGATGAACAAGTTGATATACTGGGCATCAATTACTATTGTCATGCAGAAGAAGGTGATACAGCTGCACTTGCTACATTTACAAAGACATTGGACAAGAATTTAAAAATGTTGACTACGCTGTGCAAAAAAGCAGGAAAGCCTATCGCCATTACAGAAACTGGATATCGCAGCATTAAGAGTGACAATTGGTGGACCGAGAACTTATCAAAGGCCATTGACAAACATCCTATCAGCTATATCATGCTTTGGCGAAACGGACACGAACTTGCCAATCACTATTATGTACCATTCCCAGGTCAACGATCTACTGAAGATTTTGTCAAGTTCTATAACGAACCGAGAACCTTATTCCTCCATGATATTAATGGCTTATATTTGGAAAAGGAAAAAGCAAAAAAGTAATATAAAATAAAACTACACTAAATATTAAGATGAGAAAAATCATATTATCCCTAATGTTACTATTAAGTTGCTATACTACAAAGGCTGCAGATGGTAAATCATTGTTTGTTACTTTCAAAGATGGACAAAAGATTGAATTTGCACTCACCACAATGCCAGACATCAGTTTTGAGAATAATCTGATGACTATTAAGTCCACGGAAACGACAGCAACATACGAACTGTGGAAAGTCAACACATTCACTTATGGAGCGACTACAGGCATCAATCAGTTAAAAACTACCCACAAATTCGCTTTGGAAGGGAATCGTATCATCGTGGATGGCAGCAACAACAAGATTAGTGCCTATACACAAGATGGTAAGGCTGTAAAACTCACTACCATCATTTGCAATGACAAGACCCTCATCAGTCTTGACAAGTTATCTCACGGCATGTACATTATCACTATCAACAACAAATCTTTTAAAATAGCAAGACAATGAAGAAAGTTATATTCTCACTCATTATGATTTTGATACCACTGTCGCACATGGCGCAGCAGGCAGGTGATATCTTTACCATCAAGACAACAGATGGAAAAACGGCAGAATGGAGTCTTGCTGGAGGAAACAAAAATGGAGATATATCCATTATCAAACACAATGGAAACAAAATAGAACTATATGCCAAAGGCTATGAAAACATAGGAGTCTGGCAAACATACGATATCGAGAATATCGAAAATATAACGTTTACTGTTTTTCATCAAGGAGACTACCAAGAAGAAAATGCAGTTGAGGCTATAAAGAACATGGGGTTAGGAACCAATTTTGGCAACTGCACTGATGTGGTTGCCATGTGGCTGAACATGGACAACAACTCTGTAACAGATTTCGAGAAGGCTTGGGGACAGGAGCCGACAACCAAACCGATGGTAGATTTCCTGAAGAAGAACGGTTTTAATTCTGTCCGCATCCCAGTTACCTGGTTCCAGCACATGAAGGCTGACGGAACCGTGGATGAAGCCTGGATGAACAGAATACAGGAAATCGTGGATTACGTGATTGATAACGGTATGTACTGCATCCTGAATGTTCACCATGATACAGGTGCTGACAGTGATGATGTGAAGCACTGGATCAAGGCTGATGAAGCCAACTATAACGAGAACAAGGAGAAATTCGAGAGTCTCTGGACTCAGATAGCCACACGTTTCAAGAACTACGACCAGCACCTGGTGTTCGAAGGCTACAACGAGATGTTAGATGCCGACAACACCTGGAATGCACCAAAGAGCGCTAGCAGCTATAAGGGTTTGAACGGATATGCCCAGAGTTTCGTGAATGCTGTACGTGCTACCGGCGGCAACAACGAGACCCGCAACCTCATTATCAGTACCTATGCTGCAGCTAATGGTGACGCCGTATTGAACAACCTCGCCATCCCTACCGACAAGGTAGCTGGCCATATTGCCGTAGAAGTTCACACCTATGGCCCTTGGGACTGGTTTACCAAAGGCAAATGGGATGCTTCCTGCAGCAAGGAAATCGCCAATATGTTAACCCGCCTGAACAATAAGTTCATCAGCAAGGGCATTCCTTGCATCATCGGTGAATATGGTACTCACGGAAGCAAGAACGTCAGCAAGAACAGTTCTGCCAGCGAGATTCAGGCTGCTGCCGACCAGGCTGCCGACATCGTGAAGCAGGCAAAGACATACGGCGTAGCGACCTTCTACTGGATGAGCATCTTCGACGGTACAGACAGAAGTGTTCCCCAGTGGACACTCCCTACAGTAGTGGAAGCTATGAAAAAGGCTTATAATGAATAACGGACTATGAGAATCAAATATATTATATTGATGTTCGCGGCCCTCCTGGCTTTCTCTTCATGCGGTGAGAAGAAAAAGAAATCGTATGACGAGATTGCCATGAGCGGTCTCACTACCCGCACAGAGAATCTGAAAACCAACATCAAGGCGTATGCCAACAAAGGTACGCTGATAGGACAGATGTATGGTACCTTAACTGGAATAGGCTGGAACCGCTGGCAATGTGACAGCGACCGATGCGACTTGAAAACTCTCTGCGGTTACAGACCGGCAGCAAATGGATATGAGTTGGCAGGCATAGAAAATGGAAAATCACAGAATATAGACGGCGTTCCGTTCAAGGCTATCAGGGAAGATGTGCTGAAACACTTCCGTAAGGGAGGCTTACTCATCATGAACTGGACAATGCCTGATTATAACGGCAATGATGATACGCTGGAAGAATATACCAAACAGTTTGCCAAATATCTCGATACACTGCAAGATGGTTATGGTATCAAAGCGCCTGTAGTACTCAATCTTCTTCCTGTGGACGGTAAGACATGGTACTGTGAACTCAGCAAAGACGATTATATCAGTCTTTACAAGAAGATACAGAATCTCTTGGATGACGAGGATGTAACGAATGTAGTTTATAGTTATTCTGAAACCTACCAGCCGGGTAAGAATCTGATGGAGCGCTATCCGGACAACAAGATTGATGTGATCAACGTAACATATCTGCAAAGCAAAAACGCCATCGACCTCCCACTCTATCAGAAGAGTATCAAGGAGATTGTGAAGCAGGCACTGCCTTTTGCTCAAGATCATAACAATGCCTTCGGACTGACAACTGGAGTAGAATCTATCGGTGATTCCAGTATCTTTTCAGAGACATTACTTACAGAACTCAAACAGCATCATATTGCTTACCTGATGTTTGGCAGAAACCAGGGAGAACCGATTGAGGAGCATTACTATACGCCATATCCTGGTGTATCGAATACCAAAACTCACGGTTTCATGGAAATGATAAATGATGAAGTTTGTGTTTTTCTAGAAAAGCTAAACGGACTATATCTTGAACATTAATCAATGTTCGAAACTGATAAAATCAAAAAGAGAGGGCATTCACATACCCTCTTTTTTTTTATCAACAAAACTAAAAATATAACTCTATACTATTTCTGAACATACTTTTTACCGTTCTTGATAACGACACCCTTATAAGATGCATTAACCTGCTGACCAGCGAGGTTGTAAACCGGAGCGTTCTTAGCAACTGGAGCAACCAATGCATTATTTATTCCTGTAGAAGGATCTTTAACAGGCTGAATCAAATTAACAGCAGTAACAATATTGTAATGACCATTTACAAACAAACCAGTCACCTTTAATTTCGCAATATCCTCAGCATTCAAGACGATTTTATAAGAAGTACTGCCACTTGCAACAGTTGCACAATCATATTCATTTAAATCAGACTTATTAGAAGACAAAGCTTCTTGTGTACCAGCAAAGATAGTCTTAAACTGCCACCATTTTTCTGTAGTTTCAGGATCTGTAGTATAAACAAACTCCAATACATCACCAGCAGAAGCATTTGCAAACTTTTCAGCAGGAACACTAAAACCACTTTCCCAACTGCCAAATACACATTCACCACTCCAAATCTGAGAAGAAGTAGTTGCTACAGAACTCTCGAACTCTACCTTAGAAACAACAACACACATGCCTTGGACATAGAAGTTTGTTGCTTTCTTAAACTGCTCTAAAATCTTATCTGTAATCTCAAACTTTGCCTCACCGGGTTCTTTAAATCCTACAGCAGAAGTTCCTGCCATATCTTCCCAACCATTATTAGCACCGCTATTTACCTTAAGGAATACCTGACACCCCCATTCCCAACTAGCATTAATAGAAGCATCAACCTTAGATGTTGTTACTACAATATAATCGCCAGCTTTGGCTGTAGCAAGATTACTAAGACTAACTTCAACATTAGGCCAACTGGCATCCATGGGCTTCTCACCTTCCCATAATGTAGTTCTACTTTGTGCGAAAACACTAACTGCAGCAAATGCTGCACACACGAGAGTAAATAACTTTTTCATAAGCTCTTAAAAGTTTTTATAGGTTTAAATATTGTTTTTAGAATCATACTTTAATTGGTTTTTGTTGATGCAAAGATACAACAAAAGTCGTAAATTTAATGATACTTTTCTATCTAATAATGATACTATTTTATCAAAGTATAAAAAGATGCATAAACACACTGCTTTTATACTATTTTTATAACCAATATCCTTTGGTTCATTCATTTCAAGTGAGGCTTACGTAATGTTTAAGTAAGGCTCACCTGAACTTCAAAAGAGGCTTACTTGATTCGGACCAGGACGCATCTGAAATTACATCGCAACGTATCGGATGCTGCGTCGGGACGCGTCTGTTATTACATAGGACTTTGATTTGTTTGGCAATCTCATCCATAATCAAATGCCTTATATGAAGTTTCTATTCGTTAGGTCAGATGTTTGCCGCCGGCTTCTTACAGATTAGATAAGCCCATGCCGAGCATACCAATAAGAGGGTGTACCATGAACTGATGGCACACCCTCCTAAAACAACAATCAATTTCCCCATTCTCGTTACTTACCAATATTCTTCATTCTGTCCACCTGCGTTTTCACTACATCCAATGTAGATTTATCGGTAGAAAAAACGGAGTTCAATCCTTGTGCTTCCTGAGCAGGATCACCGGTGTAGTCATCACCTACCTGCCACTGCTCGTGCTTAGGATTGGCAAAACCGCCCCATCCCCAGAAGTTGCAACCGGCAAAGTAACCACCGGATGCAGCATTGTCGCCAACAAGACTGAACACATACTTGTAATAACCATCGCGTGCTGCTGTTGTTGAAGAAGTTGAGAAAGAGAAGCCATCACGAGGATAGCCGAACTCCTCCATCACCAATGGTTTCCTGATACGTCCGCATACTTCAAGATGTTCATCAATATACTCCTTGGTGTTCTGGCAGGAAATTTGCAAATCTTCCAGCAAATGGTCTTTTCTCGCCCAACTCCAGTTGTATGGCCAAAGATGAATGTTGCAATAATCCACATTCTTGTCGGCACAGATCCGTTCCCAACAGTTCAGTTCACCTTCACATCCCCATTTGCCTTCGCTACCGATAGAAATCAGATGATTCTTGTCGAGCGAACGGATCAGCTTGCTTGTCTCACCCAGCCACTTTTCGAAAGCAGGCAACTGCTCTTTGCTGAAAGCACGAGGCTCATTACCTATCTGCCATGACATGATGGCTGGGTCGTCCTTATACTTCTTCTTTGTATATCTGTTGGTTCTCGTAAGTATGAATCGTACATAATCATAGAAAAGCTGATGTGCCTTTTCGCAGGATGCATATTGGGCAACAAAGTTCATGAAGGCAGGATAGCCATCTTCGTTTGGACGGGGAGCCTTACCCAGGCCAGCCTGCTCCAGATAATAGCCATAACCGCCGCTCCATTCCCAAGAGTTGTTCAGGTAGAGCACGGCCAGCATCTTGCGCTTACCCATCTCCATCAAGAGATAGTCAAGACCAGCAAGAATAGTATCATTATACACTCCAGGAGCTTCCTGTAAAGTAGGTTCCACCTTAGTCTTTACTCCTCTCTTGCCATCAGATCCTACAAGAATACGAAGGTTGTCGATACCCATCGCCTTCATCTCGTCAAGTTCCTTGCAAAGACGTTCACGATTACCACCCTGTCCCTCAGAACCGAGAATGGCACCATACCAGAAATTGGTTCCTACATAATAATAAGGTTTACCATCACGGATAAAATGTCCGTCCTTCACTTTCACAAAGTTAGACTTAGCAGAAATGTTGCCAGCAGCAGCTAAAGCCATCATCAGTAAAAAGAATATTTTCCTCATTTATACATTGTTTAGATTGTTACTTGCCATATCTCCATGAGTAAAAACTCACGAAAGTTTTATTTTTCGTTTGCAAAATTACGAAAAATGGGCAAAAAAGTATGATACTATTTTGCCCATTATACATACCAATCTAACCTATGAACTATTTCTGAACGAATTTCTTGCCATTTTGAATAACAATACCCTTATGAGACTTGCCTACCTTCTGACCAGCGAGGTTAAAAATCTCTGCAGGATAAGAACAGAATACTTACAGCAGGATGAGAAATCACAGCAGTTTCATCATATTATTTAGAAGGCCACTTTGCTGCAGCGACAGCAGCCTGGATACTCTCAAGCATATTAGCATTGCTAACACTTGCACCTGTACGGTTGAAGATGGTCATGCTAGGATAATTACCATTGGTATCCCAAGCCACAGGCACACAACCATTATTGATAGCACTAGTTACAACAGCCTTGTAATAATCCTTAACTGAGGCATCATGAACAGCGTCTTTACCGATAGCCATACGTTGGTTGGCACCAAACTCACCGATCAATACAGGATAGCCCTTGTCGAAGAAGTTGGTCTTCATCTTCTTCATCTGAGCCTCTACATAATCCTCGTTATATTTGGCATCAGCTGTACGACCTGTCTCAGAACCATTGGTATTGTTCTTGCCCCAATAGAGACAATACTTACCCCAACTTTGGTCTTCGCTCATATCGGTAAAATTATATGGATCATAGAAGTGAACCTCTACCATCAATCGGTCGGTAGCAGAATCCTTAATCTTAGACATGTAGTTGTTGGCTACGAAGAGGTCGATATTGGTATTAGGACCCTGAACAATCAAGACACGATTGGCATTGTTACCACCAGTAGCACGGACAGCCTCGATGAAGGTCTGCTCATATTCAGCAATACGGTTACTCATATCAGCTACGCCAATGATATCGCCATCACCTGAACCTACGCCCGGCTCATTCATGCCGGCAAAGAGAAGATGCTCATCGTATGCCTTGAATTCATTAGCAATCTGAGTCCAGATCTTACTGAGCTGCGCCTTGGTTGTATTGATATCAGTATTAGCTGTCAAACCATTGTGCTCAATCCAACCACCATCCCAGTGCTGGTTGATGATGACATAGAGTCCATCATTAATACAATAATCAACCACTTCCTTTACTCGCTTCATCCAAGCAGGATCGATAGTACATTTATCTGCATCTGTGATATGTCCCATTACCCAAGAACAAGGAATACGGACACTCTTGAAACCGGCTGCCTTCACTGCATCAATCAATGCTTGAGTAGTTTTAGCACTCTGCCAAGCTGTTTCTGTTTCTACACCGGCATTCTTCCAAAGATTCTTGCTGTCGCCACCCTCCAGGGTATTACCGAGGTTCCAACCTGGATACATCAACTGAGCGACTTCCATGGCCGTCTTGTTCATATCAGCAGGTGGTACATCTGGAGTAACATCTGCCCCCTTCTTGGCACGAGTAATCGTAACGTCCTTACGGCTATAGCCCTGAATGATACGGACGATAGCAGTAGTTGCTTCATCTTCCTGAGAAGCGGCTACAGTTACATCGAAATTGTAAGTACCGGCAGCCTGATCCTTATAAGCAACAGAGCACCAGTCGGCACCTTCAATCACTGAAGCTGTAGGCTGAGCATCAGCCTGCACATTGATGGTCTGTGTACCACCTGTGCCATCAAACGAAAGCTCTGGGTTGAGAACCTTGAAGCTAGGTTCATCGTAATCATCGTCTTCATACGAGCAAGCCGTGCAAGCCAATCCGCAGACAATGCCCAAGAGCAACAAATATAGATATTTGAATTTCTTCATATTCTTTCTGTTTTATAGAGAACCCGATAAGTTCTGAGAACTATCGGATTCTCCTTATTAATATTTATCAAATATTACCACTCAGGAACAGGGAAGAGGCTATGAACAGTGAACTTAGCGCGCATAGACTTATTAAAGCCCAGCTCTCGCATCAAATCACCATCCTTGACACCAAATGCACAATTATCCTTTGTAGAACCATAGCAATTAAACAATTCCAAACGATACTTAGGATTCTCATTGGCGTCAACCACCTTAGACTTATCGTAAGAAACAGCCTGACCGTCAAGATAGAACTCATCCAAAGTACTGTGTGTGCCTGGGAAGAAACCATAAAGGTCAGCAAACTCGATAAAGGTCATGATAGTACCACCTTCAAAGCCAGAACCTTCATAAGTCATATCGAACTGATTGTTCTCGAGAGAGTATTGCCCCTTGTCACTCTTAACAACTTTCAAAGTAGAACCATCGTTATATCCCCACAACTGAGCCTCACCTTCACCCCAGCCACGAACGGCATTGAATGTAGGAGTATAAACACCAGTACCATCACTAGTTGTAGAAACTACAGTGAATGTCACCTCCAAGGTTTTATTGAAGGCAAGAGCAGGCTCGCCTGCTTCACCAGGACCGCCACTAGCACGGAATGGGGAATTCAGAGCTGTGCCAGTACCCCAAATATTGAACAACTCTATACGATAGTTGCCGTTAGGCTCGAGAGCACCATAATGGAACTTGTTGGCATCAAACTTCAAATCCTGTCCATCAGCCTTGATGGCATCAATGCGGACCAAAGCCTTAGGGTATTTGGCAGCAAAGCCTTCCAAATCGAGGACGTAAACCTTACCATTGGTGCGGGCTTCTGTTGTTTCAAGTTTAACTGTATATTGACCAACAGCCTTTGAGCCACCAGAAACGACAGTTGAAGCGCCATCCCAGTTGCCACCATCACCCCAAGCAGTCAACTTGGCAACATAGCCATTCTTGACATCAGAGGTTACATAGTTATAAATCATCAGCTGACCATCACTAGAACGGATTACACCCAACTGAAGCGCCTCGTCAGAAAGAGACATCACCTTGATCTTTGTTTCATCAGTACGAGTGATACCACCAATATACTCTACAGCATTCAGAGGGTCAATGGTCATTGTGATTGTCTTATTCTTCTCATCAACGGTAAATGTACCTTCAGAATCCTTATAAGAACCATCAGCCTGAACCTGATGAACCTTTACCTTATCATTGCCATCTTCATCCTGATAGAATGTCATGGTTCCCTGACAGTGGTCTGCACTACTGATAGCCCAGGAAATTGAAGCGAAATCGGCATCCCAGCCTGTGGTTTCACCCACAACCGGCTGATTATTGGTATAAGAAGCCCAACATGCATCCTTGCCATAGAAGAAGACAGGACCAACAAACTTATAATGAGATCCATCTGGCTTCAAGTCAAACTCCCAAGTATTATAAAGCTTAGTCTTGTCAAACTTCACATTCTTAGCCACTGAAACCGGGCGGATAGCCAATGCCTGATAAACAGGAGTGGTAGTACGGCGTGCTGCGTTTTGGTCGAAACTATACGCCATGGCAAAACGGTTGTCGGTGGCATTGATTGAACCAGAGAGATAGTAACCGTTCAAACCCTCGCCGGAAACATTGCCCTGAGTACGGGTACCGGCTGCAGGCAAGAAGATAGAGTTACCATTAGGACCGGTAAACTTATAACCAGCTACATGATTCTCGGTATCCTCTACCCATTCTTTCTTACACTCTGTGAAGAGTTCCTCAAACTCATCGATGGTTGGCATGGTAACCCATGAACCATATACCTTGTTGGCAACATCGCGATCGGTCTTATAGATATCAGCTGAAGCATAATCTTCCAGATTGATAGATGTCTGGAAACCGGTCATATCACCAAATCCAAAGAGACCACCCAACTGCTTCTCATCAGAAGCACCTACATTATACTTAGCCCACTTGGTAGAAAGACCTAAGTCAACGAGGTCAGTATCAGGATTGAAGTCAGCAGGAGCAGTTGTAAAGGTACGGTCTTCACCATACACTGTACCATTGCCGAGGTCGAGATAGGCAGTATAGTGGTAAGTTGTATTAGGCAACAAACCCTCTGCCTTGATTTCGTAATTGTCATTGATGCCGGCAGCAACGATGCGAACACCGGCACGAACATTCTCAGAACCCTCGACACCAGAAATCACGATACCGCTGGTAGCCTCCTGAGGAGCCTTCTCCAACTTACCGGTCAGGATAACAGAATTGGCTGTCAAATCCTTCGGATCGCCAGTGATAGCCTTGGCATCGGTCATGATGGCACTCTGTACAGAACCCTTGTAGGTTACCCTACCCTGCAAGGTAACATAAGCCTGATAGTAGACTACATCACCTGGCATACCGGAAACCGTAGCCTGGAACTCACTGCTTCCTGAAGCAGCTACCTTCTCACTCAAGTTATCTTCGCTCTTACCATAGTAGAAGCCTAATGCATAGGCACTGGCATTCTGCTCTTCGAGTCCCTTTACCGTGCCATGGAATGTAGCGGATGTCACGGTCACATCAGCAGAACCTGTGGTCACCGACTCATCGGTGAGGAGCGGAGTATTGCTGATAGAATAATCATCATCGCTACAGCCTGTCATGAAGATACCCATGACGAAGGCCATAATTCCGTATAATATTTTATTCTTCATAAGTTTGCGCTATTAAAGTTATTGAATTGTGCAGGAAACAATCTCAATGTCGATGTTGTCGGTTGAGCCACCATAGTCGCCAAAGCCATCCAACTGAACAGACAAGTCGAGACAGGTTGCTGTGAAGGTCTGTGTAGAACCAGTGGTATTGGTAAGTGAAACCGTAGTCTCACCGCCATTGGTATCTACCGTAACCGCATCAGCGAGGTTGAATGCACCTGGTTCCCATGTCTGTTTGATATTGTTATCAATCAAGGCACACTTAGGAGTCTTGCTCCATGTCACGCCACCCTTAATTTTAAAGGTAACGGTGATGGTCTGGTTCTTCTTCAGCTTCACAGACTTCACATCCTTGAAGAGTCCCTTTCCAGTTTCACCATAATGATGGAAACCGACGCGAAGGCAACCATTCTCAATCCACATGATACCCTCGTTGTGGATGATGGAATTGTCGATAGCCACCTTGGTAGGACCTGTAGGACCCGTAGCAATCTTCTTGTAAGCCAACTTAGCCACGAGATAAGAGTTAACCAAGCCATTCTCGTCCTTTGTCTCAGGAATACCGATGGTGAGATACTGATCATCGGCAGAGTTACCGAGGATATAGAACTGCTTGCCCTTCAACTCGATGGTGCGCTTATCACCAGCCACAGCAAATACAGAGATTTCCTTATCGAAAGTCAAGGTATTCTCTGTGATTTTCACCTTACCATCTACCTCACCACATTCATAATTGTAAGAGCCATCAGAAGCCTTACTGATAGTCAACTCGAAGTTATCGATTGCCTTGTCGTCAAGAGCAGGAGCCCATGTAGAGTTATACTTACCACCGATTACGCTCTCCCATGCCTTCACATTAGGTGAACCGTTCCACCACAGGAAGTCGTATGGAGTTTCTGAATCCAAAGTGAAAGTCATCTTGCTACCTACATACTTGTCGCCATTGATATCGGCAGTGAACAAGTCGGTATGGATATTCTCGAAAGTAGGAAGCTTAGGCTTCGCTGTCTCTATCAAATCCTGATCGGCCTTAGGAATGCAAGCACCCTTGGTAGCAATTACATCCTCAGAAACGAAGTTCCAGACAAGATACCAGTTACCCTCTGAATTGGTACGCTTGGTAACCAACTGAAGGAGGTATGGAGTCAACTCTGCAATCTGAATATCCTGAGTATAGTTAGAGCAAACTGCATCAAAACCTGTATTATGCATAGCATAGCAATCTGTGAAAGAGATGGTAGGCTTTGTCTTATCTGTCAAGTTCATATTAAACTTACCCACCATGTTAGTACCTGTGCTGGCATCCTTTGTTCCGGATTCACCACGATACATGGTAGCCACACAACCATTCTGAGCATCCATACTGAATGTCATATAAGAATCCATATAAGGATCTGTTTCAGGAATCAACCAGCTCTGGAAGCCAGGATCCCAGTTTGGTTTCCAGTTGTCAGAGCCAAAAAGCAAATCCTTATAAACACCATTTGCCTCATCATCAGCAGTATATCCCTTGCCGTCGCCATCAGGATCATAAGGAGAACAATACATCACAGGACCTGTACAACGACCGATGTTGTAATTTGCATCGCAAGGATACCACTTCTTGCTGACGCCAGCAGAGAGAGTAGCAGCATCAGGAAGTTCCTGACCTGTTTTATAATCCTTATCCGCCAAGAGGAACCATTTATTATCGCTCAAGAGAGAAAAATCATTCTTCGCCAAATTGATTTTGTATGGCTCACCATAAACGATACCACCAGGAGTTTCGACACCAAAAGTCACCTCGTAATCACCAGCAAAAGGAAGTTCCACGGTAAACGCTTTCTCTTGGGAACGTCCGATAGGAGTAACCCAAAGAGAGGTGGCATCAGAAATCTTAGATTCCAGCTTCAATACATTACCCTCAATGGTAACCGTATAAGCCTTACCCTCCACCAAATCTTCTGGAGAGTATGTCTTCTTGCCAAATCCAAAGTCTTCTGGCGAACAAGATGCCAACAAGAAGACTGCAATGGCAACAAGAAGCGTATATATAAGATTATGTATTTTCATATCTTCTTATTATTAAATGTTTATTATGTTACCTCAAAGGAATTACCATCCAGGGTTCTGAGTAAGAACTTTACCGGAAAGCGTAATCTGAGTATTAGGAATCTGCATCAAGCCTTTCTTGGAAGTGAAATTGCTTTCCACAAACTTGGTCGTAGCATCCACACCACCATTCTTCACCTTGGCTCCATTCTGAGCCTTGGCAATGGCTTCAGCGGCATAAGCACCATCCTTCTTATAGCGCATCAAATCCCAATAGTGCACACCTTCGAAAGCCAATTCGATGGCACGCTCCTTGCGGATATTCTCTATGCTATAATCAACAGGTTCCAAACCCACACGAGCACGAACCTTGTTCAAGCCCCAGTCGTTACCATTCAGCTCTGAATGCATCAACAAGACATCAGCATAACGCATGATGGTATAGTCCTGGTAATAAGTAAGGTTCTGGTGAGCAATACCCAATTTGAAACCTACCTCTTGTCGTGTACCATCAGAGAAACACATTGGCGCATACTTACGGGTATAATAACCTGTATATTCATATGTATCAGCCTCATCAGCTGTAAAGCCAGCATCCTGACAACTCCAAACACAGGCAGAGAAACGAGGATCGTTCTTATACTGCTCCACAAAAGCAGGAGTAACAGAGCAAGCACCCCAACCACTGGCAATATGTACATCAGACGCACAACGGTTACGAGGACCGAGATAAACAGAGAATGTATTACCGTCACCATCACCATCATAATTCTGAGTAACAGCAAACTTCATGTTCAGTACGATTTCCTTAGACAAATTACCCTGTCCAGACTTCCAACCATCGCCATCATACCACTTACCAGCGTAAGTAGTTTGCCAATTATATTTTGTATCATCGCCCGTCACGGTCTTGGACTCAGCGGTAATATCAGAAGAAGGCATCCAGAAATCCTTATAATTTTCTTCCAACTCATAACCTCCATTATCTACCACGTCATTGATGGCATCAGTAGCCTCAGCCTTAGAGCAAGCAGGATGTTCTTCTCCATAATAACCAGTATAATATAGGTACGCGCGAGCTAACAAAGCCTCAGCAGCATACCTGGTAATACGACCATCATTGGTATTACGGTCACTCAATGGATAAGCATCAGCAGGAATATTCTCGGCAGCATATTTCAAATCATCGAAAATAGCCTGATATACTTCCTTGACAGGAGTACGAGGAACATTCTCCTCTGTAGGTACCAACAGCAGAGGTACATCACCAAACAAGCGGGCCAAATCAAAATACAAGATGGCACGAATGGCACGAGCCTCGCCCATGATGCGACCTTCGGTCTTGGTATCGCCATTCCAATTGATAGTAGCATCAGCCTGAATCAACTTATTACAACGGAAGATAGCCTTGTAATAGTTTACCCAGTCGGTGTTAAACATATCATTATAAGAAGGAGCAAGACCTGTATCAAACTGGTCGAGCACGTTATTATTCTTAGCATCAGAAAGTCCTAAACCAGCAAAAGCCTGGTCGGAAGCAAACTCTGCAGTAAGATACATGCCCACACCCTCATCACTAATTGTACGCTGCCAACCATCATAGCAGCCAATGAGATCCAGACCAGCAGCACCCGGAGTGCTATAAGCTGTCTCAGAGTTCATATCTGTTTTAGATGAAGTGTCGAGGAAGTCTTCGCAAGACGTAAGAGTCATCGCAGACAATATCAAGGCACCCATCAATATATGTTTTCTTTTCATGTTACTTTCTTTTAAAGAGTTAGAATGCAAGATTTAAACCAACGATGAAAGTACGTGGATGTGGATAGTAACCCATATCAACACCAGATACCCAAGAGTCGCTGCTGTTACCATCAGTACCATTGTAAGAACCGATTTCTGGATCCATTCCATCATACTTGGTCAAAGTAAAGAGATTCTGTACCTGGAAATAGAGACGCATCTTAGAGAGTCCCTTCCAAGCAATGAGTTTCTTGAAGTCATAACCCAAAGTAAGGTTTTGCAAACGGATGTAGTCACCATCCTGCAAATAAAGGTCTGAGAACAACCAGTTACCTACGTCTCCGTATGTAACACGAGGAATCTCATTACTTGTACCCTCACCAGTCCAGCGTGTCAGGATGCGACGGCTATAGTTGGCTTGAGAAGAGCTTGGGTCGCGATAAGACTGTGCAATCTGGAAACCAGCAGCACCTGTAAAGTTAGCACTCAAATCAAATCCCTTATAACCAAGAGAAAAATTAAAGCCGAAAGTATATTTAGGAAGACCATTACCCAGGTCAACCTTATCATTTGCATTGATTACACCATCATGGTTGATATCGATATACTTCACATCACCAGGCTGAACATTACTCTGCATCACACCATTACCTGCTGCAATCCAGTTATTGATATCCTGCTGGTTCTGGAAAAGACCTGCTGTCTTATAACCCCAGAAATAACCGATAGCGTGGCCATTTTCTGCACGATAGAATTCCTCTGCATTGGTATAAATCTGATTTTCCTGACCGTGGATGATACCATCCTTCGTTGGGATAGCACCTACTTCATTATGGTTGTATGCGAAGTTGGCTCCTACACTATAGACGAGATCCTTACCAATCTGATCGTTCCAGGAAAGACCAAGTTCAATACCCTTATTCTTCACATCACCACCATTGATGATAGGACCACCTGTACCAGCAGTAGCCAAGACAGGAGCCTGCACCAACCAATCCTTAGTATTCTTGACATATGCATCAAAAGTCAAAGAGAGGCGCTGGCGGAGGAAACGAGCATCCAAACCAACGTTATACTGTTCAGAAGTTTCCCACTTCACATTCTCATTCGCCAAACGGCTGGTATAAGCACCCATGTTCCAACCAGTAGTACCACCATCAGTACCAAAGTTATAATTGGTATTGGATGTAGATACAGGAGCCAAATACTGATAGCACTTGATATTCGCATTACCAACCTGACCCCAAGAAAGACGAAGTTTCAAGAAATCCAACCAAGAAGCACTTGATTTCATAAAATCTTCCTCAGTAATTGTCCAACCTGCAGAAACAGAAGGGAAATAGCCCCAACGATGACCTCTTGCAAACTTAGAAGAACCATCGGCACGCATGGTTGCATTCACCATATAGCGATCCTTCCATGACCAACCCATACGAGCGAAGAAAGACTGTCCACGAGTAGAATCGTATGGACCACCACTAATCTTTCGGTTTTCATTGCTCATTTCTGTATTGGCTACATAAGCATGCTCCCAATCATCAAAGCCAGCAGTCAAATTCAAGCCATAGCTACCTGTAGAACTACCATCATACTTACTGGTCTCACTACCAATCAAAGCACTGATATGATGTGACTTGATATCGAAATCATAAGTCAAAGTATTTGTCCATACCAAAGATGTACCATTACCATGACTCTGGTTTACAGATGTTACTCCATTACCACTCTGAGGAGTGAACTTGTAGATTGGAGAAAAAGAACGATAGTTGGAACCGCCATAATTCACAGCAAAGACTGTCTTGAACTTCAAGTTCTTGATAGGTTCAATCTGCAAATAGACATTTGCATCCACAGAAGTATTCTTGCTCTGATTGTAACGGTTCATCATCATGGTACCATAAGGGTTGCCATCATTAGGATTCCAATCTGAATTGATAGTAGAATAGTAATTGCCGTCTGCATCATAAACAGGAACCAAAGGTGATGTAGCAAAAGCACCACGGAGATTGTTGTTCCAGATACTACCGGTATTCATACCACGGCTATCTTTATATACAAAACCGATATGCTCACCAATAGTAATCAAACCATTATACATTTTGTGTTCCGAATTGGCACGGAGGTTATACCTTTTATAATAAGAGACATCAGAACCGCCAATCAAACCATCCTGTCCGGTATAGCCGCCAGAAATAGAATAAGTAGAAGTCTTGCTACCACCGGTAAAGGCCAAACTGTGGCTGGTGGTCAAGGCGCCATTATCTACAGCCTGATCAATCCAGTCTGTATTATATACATTACCATCTATATCACGAATGGCGTTCAAAGAAGTCCAATCTACAGGAGACATACCAGAGTTGAGACGAGCCTCATCCATGATCTGCATGTACTGATTAGAGTTGAGCATGTTGAACTTTCTGCCCAAGGTCTGCCATCCTACATAACCATCGTATGTAATCTTTCCAGACCCTTCCTTACCACTCTTGGTAGTTACGAGGACTACACCATTGGCAGCCTGCGCACCATAGATAGCAGCAGAAGCAGCATCCTTCAAGACGTCGATACTCTCGATGTCAGCAGGGTTCAGGGTTGTGATATCACCACCTACTCCATCAATCAAATAAAGAGGCTGTGAATTACCTACAGTTCCCAAACCACGGATGGTAACACTCATGGCAGCACCTGGCTGACCAGAAGTAGAAACGATGTTGACACCAGGAGTCTGTCCCTGCATAGCAGAAAGTGGATTGGTGGTGTTGAGTTTGGCAATATCGTCACCTTTCAACTGAACGGTAGCACCTGTCACCAACTTTTTCTTCTGAACACCATAACCAACAACCACCACCTCATCAAGCGAATGTTTGTCTTCCTGGAGTGTTACTTGAACAACAGAACCATTTACTTTTACTTTTTGGGTAATGAATCCCAGATAAGAGACTTCGAGCGTTTGTCCGTTCTTTGCCTCGATGGTAAAATTACCATCCAAGTCGGTAACAGAACCCGTCTTAGTACCCTGTACCATGACACTTGCACCAATCAATGGTTCATTGTCACTGCCAGAAATGACTGTTCCCTTAACCGTCTGAGCATTGAGGACACCCGCTCCGATTCCTAACAGTGCCTGGAAAGCCAACATGATGGCTACCAGAGCAACTTTACAGAGCACTGGGCTCTGCGAGAAATGTTGAGATGTTTTTCTCATAATTACTTAGGTTTTAAATTTAAATAAGTATAGGTTTATACTATGTTCTAATGTGATTGATTTTAGTATCATTAGTTCACTATAAAACACAGATGATTCCTTGTGATTATAATATATCGCTGGCAAAAGTACATAAAAAGAAGCACACATTTGTATCTTTTGGTTAATAAATGGTGTATAAAATGTAATAAACTAAACAAATCAACATGTATTTTTCATTTAAAAGAAACAAATCAACAAGAGAAGGAGAAGATAACATACTTATCCATAAAACAAGAAATAACATGAGATATAATTATTTTTGCGTGGGCACGCAGAAATTTTTGCTTGCCCACGCAAAAATAAAAGCCCTAGGGCCATCCTGAAAATCAAGTTCCTATTGAGTGATTAACTTTTTGGGGAATTAGACGAATGATAGCGAATCAAACCTTCCATAGGAGACCTCATGGTTACTCCCATTTTCATTCCTGCTTCTTCCATGGCAGCCCTGATAAACTCCTGAAAATAGAAAGCAATACTACCTACAAATCCAACAGAATCTTCTGCCAAGGAATATGAACATAGAATATGAGAAACAAAATCACGATAGACCTGAACCAACATCTCTTTCAAGGATTTATACTCCTCATCCGTTAATCCGTCCTTAGCATCTTCCTTACCTTGAAGTAATTCACCGATAAACGTAGAGATGGAAGCCAGAAAACGGTTAGCCAAAGGCTGTCGATAAATCCTATCAATGATACCAGCATAGTCCATACCAGCCCACGCAAAGAATCTTTCCTTTACCGCAGACATGACAGGTTCACGCAATATCAATCTGAGGAAAGCCTTTCCAATTGCAGTACCACTACCCTCGTCACCGAGGATGTAACCCAACGGAGGAACTCCCCTAACAATGCTTTCTCCATCATAAAGACAACTGTTGGAGCCCGTTCCCAAGATGACAGCCGCACCTTGCTCTCTGCCCAACAAAGCACGGGCAGCACCCAGCATATCACTCTCCGCTATACAAGATGCTCCAGGAAAAGAAGTATGAAGCAAAGCCTCCATCTTCGGTTTCATGAAATCAGTAATTCCGCTACCATAGAAAAACACCATCAGCGAACCTGTCAATGCTTCACCTATTTTATTTAAAAGTGGAGCTTTCACATCCTCATCCAAAATTCGGAGAATCTCATCCTCATGAAGATGATAAGGATTCAAACCCTGCGACTGACAGGTTGTCAGAACACGACCATCCGTTTCTACAAGACTCCAATCCGTCTTTGTACTGCCACTATCAGCTATTAAATACAACATGCTTATATGATTCAATTGAATATTTCACTTAATACAATTATACGACAAGCACCCATATTCTAAATTCATTAGGCACTTTCTCTATGCAAAATTAAGAAAAGAAACAAATATTACCAAACAAAAGACGAAAAAGTTTATCGATTATTTTGCATTATCTCTGATTTTAAGTAACTTTGCACTCAAATATGAAATTTGTTATGAAAAAGAAAATTCTGTTTATCCTTTTATTGTTGGTTATGTGTTTATTGCCAACTCATGCCGTGCTGAAGGAAGCTAACCTCGACACGACACTTTTCATGCTTCGTACAGAATTGACACAATACCACATAGATCTGGAAAAACAGAACAGAATGGCGAAGGCTCAGCAACAAGCTGTCATCAAAGAGCTTATTCATATCATGATGCAAGCAGACCAGAACTCCATCATGCTCTATTCACAAAGGAATGGTTATATCTTTGACTTGACCTATGCCTGCAACGAAGCTACTGAACAGTTCAGGAAATTTAAGTCTAAAGCTGCCCCATTCCGCAATATGATCAACCAAAATAATATTGAGGTGGCAAGGTTTGACTCGCTCATCAACTATCTTTATGGTATGAACACCGTATTCATGACCAAGGAAGCCCAAGTGAATCGCAATGTGGATCTGACCCTTGCCGTTAATATCAGGAGACAACTGATAGAAAAGCAACAGCAACTCAACGAATACATCAAGGCATACGATGTGACCGACAAAAAGCTGAAGGCTCTCAACGACTATGCCAATATCAGATATTCCGAAATACAAACCAGCATCTTCAATAATGGTGGAGAAAACTATTTCAAGATATTAGGCAACTTAGGCAACAACTATCGGGAAGCAAAAAGTTCTGTCACCGAGAAATACAAGCCAGCACCAGGCATGATGTCACAATGGGATGTACGCATCATCTTCATTCTTTTCGGCATCATTATTTTCTATGGACTCATTTCCGTCTTCCTCAACTTGCTGACCATCCGTTGCCTGATGACTTTCCTCATCAAGAAAGGATGGTTTGAAAGCATCAAGGAGAGTTTCATGGCCAAGCGTCCATGTATCATCATGGCAATGACCGTTGTTACCTTTGCTGCTATTTTAGGGATTATTAGAATGATTACCAAGCAGAATTTCATCATCATGGCAAGCGATTTGCTGGTGGAATTTTCCTGGTTGGTGGGTGTTATTCTCATCTCTCTCCTACTCCGTGTAGGCAATGACCAGATCAAGAGTGCTTTCCGCATCTATTCTCCATTGATGCTGATAGGCTTCTTCGTCATTACGTTCCGTATTATCTTGATTCCAAACGATTTGGTCAACTTCATATTTCCACCTATTCTGTTGCTTTGCACTTTATGGCAGTGGAATGTCATCCAAAGACACAACAAGAAAGTACCACGTCTGGACATGATTTACACATGGATATCACTGGCAGTATTCACCGTCAGTACATTCTGTTCGTGGATTGGTTTTACCCTGCTTGCCGTACAGATCATCATCTGGTGGATGATGCAGCTTACCTGTATTCTGAGTATCACCTGTATCAAAGACTGGCTGGGGGTATATGCAGAGCGCAAGAATTTAAAGCACAAACCTATTACAGACAAGTGGTTCTTCCGCTTTATCAATAAGGTGGCTTTACCTGTAGCCGGTGTATTCTCATTTATTATTGCCATCTACTGGGCGGCAGCGGTATTCAACATGAGCGACACAACCTGGATGATTTTCAACAAGCATTATATCGACAGTGAGAATTTCTCGGCATCTCTATACAGTTTAAGTCTTGTAGCATGCCTCTACTTCCTGTTCAACTATCTGAATATCACAACCACCGATATCATGCACCATCATTTCGAGAAGTCAGATCCGACGTCTGCAGCTTCCAAGATTATGATGTTCAAGAATGTGCTGCAGGTAGTGGTCTGGGGCATCTGGCTGATGATAGCTCTCACGATATTCCATGTAGGCAAATCCTGGTTATTGGCCATCTTCGCAGGTTTATCAACGGGTCTGGGTTTTGCATCGAAAGACATCTTAGAGAACATCTACTATGGTGTTTCCCTCATGATGGGTCGCGTGAAAGTTGGCGACTACATCATTTGTGAAGGAACCCGTGGACGCGTAAGCAGTATCAGCTATACTTCCACGATGCTGGAGGCTACAGACGGCTCCGTCATAGCATTCCAGAACTCTCAACTCTTTGCCAAGAACTACAAAAATATGACCCGAAATCATGGTTATGAGTTGGACATATTAGAAGTAGGTGTGGCATACGGTACCAACGTAAAAGAAGTTAAGAAGATACTCATTGAGGCACTCAACAAACTCGATTGCATCTATCATGAAAAAGGTGTACGCATCGTTTTGAAGAGTTTTGATGACAACTGTATCACGCTTAAGATATTGGTATGGGTCAACGTACTCACACAGTATGCAGACGATGGTATCATCATGGAATGCATTTACGATACGCTCAACGAGCACAATATTGAGATTCCTTTCCCACAACGTGAAATAACAATCAAGAACGTAACGACAGAGGAATTAGGAGTCAAGAAACAAGAGTTAGGAGATTAAAATTAGATACATTAAAATATTAAGATATGGCAACAACATTTATAGCAGGTCCATGCGTCATTGAATCCATGGAGCTACTGGAGACAGTAGCCCAGGAGTTGGTACGCATCAACCAGGAGTTGGGAACAGACATCATATTTAAGTCATCATTTGACAAGGCTAACCGCACATCTATCCACTCTTTCCGTGGACCAGGCATAGAAAAAGGCTTGCAGATGCTCAGCGATATCAAGGAGAAGTACGGCTTACGTGTACTCACTGATATTCACGAGAGCTATCAAGCAGAAGCTGCAGGTGAAGTATGTGATGTACTTCAGATTCCAGCTTTCCTCTGCCGCCAGACCGATCTATTAGTGGCTGCTGCAAAGACCGGTAAAATTGTAAACATCAAGAAAGCTCAGTTCTTGAGCGGTAGAGATATGCGCTATCCTGTGGAGAAAGCACTGGATAGCGGTGCCAAGGAAGTATGGCTTACAGAACGCGGCAACTGTTTCGGATATAACAATCTGGTTGTTGATTTCCGTAACATTCCAGATATGAAGGAGATTGTACCTAATGTCATCATGGATTGTACCCATAGCGTACAACGTCCAAGTGCTGGTGACGGAAAAACCGTTGGAGACCGTAAATTTGTACCAGCCATGGCTAAAGCAGCTAAAGCTTTCGGTGCTACAGGCTATTTCTTTGAAGTACACCCTGACCCAGACCATGGAAAAAGCGATGCTGCTAACATGTTGGAATTGGACAAGCTTGAAGCATTAATCGCTGATCTATTGGCTTAGCACATAACATTTCAGTTTAAGAATCATCAATCATGACAGAAAAGAACAACCATATAGAGGACAAAACCGTCCGTGCCTATGGTGAACAGGCACTTCGAGAAGAGGCACAGGCCATTCTTGACCAAATCCCTTTCCTGGACGAGAACTTCGAAAAAGCAGTTGACATGATGTACAACTGCCAGGGAAAAATCATCGTAACCGGTGTAGGTAAAAGTGGACATGTAGGAGCTAAAATAGCAGCTACACTTGCATCAACCGGAACACCAGCTTTCTATATCAACCCACTCGATGTGTATCATGGCGATTTGGGTGTCATGACAGATAAGGATGTGGTATTAGCTTTGAGTAATAGCGGTCAGACTGACGAATTGCTCCGATTCATTCCTATGGTACTTCACATGAACATCCCAATCATTTCCATAACTGGTAATCCGAAGTCACTGTTGGCAAAATACTCCAACTTTCATATCACAGTAAAGGTAAAGAAGGAAGCCTGCCCATTAAATCTCGCCCCAACAAGTAGCACAACAGCAGCACTTGCCATGGGTGATGCCTTGGCAATAGCGCTGATGCAGGTGCGCCATTTCCAACCTCGTGATTTTGCGCAATTCCATCCAGGCGGTGAGTTAGGAAAACGATTGCTGACAACTGCAGAGGATGTCATGCGAAGCGACGATTTGCCTATCATTCCTAAGGAAATGCATCTCGGTGAAGCTATCATCCATGTAAGTAAGGGCAAGTTAGGATTAGGAATATCGCTTGATGAGGACAAGAAGGTCATCGGATTGATTACCGATGGTGACATCCGTCGTGCTATGGAAAAATGGCAGGCAGAATTCTTCAACAAGACTGTGAGCGACATCATGACAACTACTCCGAAGATGGTAAATCCAAACACCAAAATCTCCGAGATACAACGCATCATGCACAAGTACAAGGTTCACACTGTACTCGTAGTAGATCAGGAAAACCATCTCATGGGAATCGTCGATCATTATGCTTGTATGGTATAAGGGATTTATGCACAGATTACACGGATTTTTTACGCGGGGATTCCTTTTGTGAGGGATTCTTTCATGGATTATTGATTTTAGAGGTTATTGATTAATAAGATGAGATATTTATTATTCATTGCGACATTGTGGCTTTCTTGTTCGCTGTGCAGCGCACAGACAAGCGATTCATTGATCGTCAATCAGCTTCGTGGGAAAGGCATCAGCTTTTCTCACGATAATTCTGTTACACTTCTGATGAGCGGTCAGGAGAAATTTGATGATATGTTCCAGGCTATCCGACAGGCCAAACATAGCGTACACTTGGAATACTTCAACTTCAGAAACGATAGTATTGCCGGACTTCTATTTGATTTGCTTGGCGAGAAAGTCAAGGAAGGTGTTAAGGTAAGGGCACTCTATGATGGTTTCGGAAATGCTTCCAACAATCAACCGCTCAAAAAGAAGCACCTCAAAAAAATACGCAATATGGGCATCGAGATTTATGAATATAAACCGATGAAATTCCCATGGGTACATGGAGTGTTCAACCGTGATCACCGTAAGATTGTAGTCATCGACGGACAAATCGCCTATACAGGTGGCATGAACGTTGCCGACTATTATATAAAAGGTACAAAGGTAGTAGGTGAATGGCACGACATGCATTGTCGCATCGATGGTAGTGAAGTGAATACCCTGCAGAAAATCTTCCTCAAGATGTGGAATAAAGTAAGTGGACAAAACATATATGGTGCAGAATACTATCGGGCAGCCAAAAAGGAATATCTTGTAGAGAATCTGAAACCAGACACTACCGCAACAGCCTATCATAAGATGGTGGGCATCATCAACCGTGAACCACACATTTCCAAGGACATCATCCGATACTTCTACGTGAATGCCATCAATGATGCCCAAGACAGTATCAAAATTATCAGTCCCTACTTCACTTTAAGCCGCAAATTGAAGAAAGCATTAAAGAATGCGGTAAAACGAGGAGTGAAGGTTGAGATTATGCTCAGTACAAGGAGTGATATACCGCTGACACCCGACTGTGGATTTTATAATGCCCATAAGTTGATGAAAGAAGGTTGCAATATTTGGATGTACACCCCGGGCTTCCATCATACCAAGATTATCATGGTAGATGGCAGATTCTGTACAGTGGGCAGCGCCAACCTCAATGCGAGAAGTCTTCGTTGGGATTATGAGGAAAATGCAGTTATCATCGACCCACATACAACCCGCCAGCTTGTAGATCTCTTCGATGGCGAGAAGAAAGATAGTTTCCTGCTCAATGAGAAAAATTGGCGGGAATGGAGAACAGGCTGGCAAAGATTCAAAGGATGGTTTGCAGCCAAACTGCTGACACCTTTTTTATAAATTCCTAACAAGGAGTAAAAACAGAGAGATAAAATGAAAGAAGAAATGAAGAAACAACAAATTGGCAGACAAGCACCAGCGTTTGCTATTGTAGAAAGCAACACGCTGGCAGTAATGGGACTCAGACAATTACTCGAGTCAGCCATCCCCTCTGCACAGATTCAGGCATTTGGTACATTTGGTGAATTGCAGGCTTCCAATCCAGAGCATTTCATCCACTTCTTTGTATCCATGCAAATCGTACTTGCCAATCGGAATTTCTTCTTAGATTACAAACACAAGACCATCGTCCTCACTCCCAGCAGCGACCCGATGTCACAACTGAATGATTTCCATTGTCTATGCGTCAATGTATCAGAGGGGTTACTCATCAAGGAGCTCATCAGTTTACAGAAAAGAGGACATCCACATGGCGAACATTTGCCAGAAGCATTAGGGCATACACAGGAAAAGACACTCACCGGGCGGGAAATAGAAGTACTTTCATTGGTTGCACAAGGAAAGATTAACAAAGAAATTGCCGATCTCCTATGTATCGGATTGACAACTGTGATAACACATCGAAAGAATATTCAAGAAAAATTAGGTATCAAATCAGTTTCCGCTCTTACCATTTATGCAGTCATGCATGGTTTTGTAGATATCAATCATATATAAGCCTCATCACAAATAGGTATAAACTGCGATAAAAAACAAGAAAGCCTCCTATCTTTTTTCTAGACAGGAGGCTTTCTTTTATGTCTGCAATACCTAAAAATAGGGATAGTAAGAATATATTCGAGGACTTTCTATTGAAAAAATTATAGTTTGACCGTTGAAATATCCACGAGATTATTCACTATCGCATAGATGGTAAGACCTGCAGGTGAATGAATCTGAAGCTTTCGTGCAATATTTCTTCGATGCGTAATCACCGTATTGATAGAGATAAAGAGATGGTCTGCTATCTCCTTATTGGTCATACCTTGAACCAAAGCAACAATGACATCTTTCTCACGATCACTCAGTTGTTCATCGTTCTGTGGGGTCTGGGATATCATATTAGAGATCTTCGCACTGACATCATTCTGTTTCAACTTACGTTCTGCATTTCTTACGGCAGGAATAAAAATCTCCTCCTCTACTTCAGAGTGGTGCTTAAGCCATTCCTCATTATTGTATATATCATAAAGTGTAGCACTTAGCTGATTATTGTGCAACCCATCAGAAGGAAGATACTTGATGATGATATTTTTTAATTCCTTGAGTTTCTGGTCCACCTGAACATGATGCTTGGAGAACGTTTCTATATTGAAATCAGCAAGAGGATTACCCTCTATAAGTGACTGAACATAAGGGAAAACCGACTTTTCTTCATACTTCATATGGTTGATAATACTATGAGCATATTCATCATAAAGTTTGAGGATGAGACGCGCTAAATTGTCATTTTCATCCAAAGCCTCAACCAATTCCTTACGAATGAAAGGTAATTGAAAATCAATGTAATAAGCATGAGAAGCCTTAAGATAATGCAACAAAGTTGATAAGGACAAACGTTCCGCATTATCATATTCCTTATACCCATTCATAGCATAGTTAACTACAGCCAAGAAAGTATAAGTATCCACTCCCTGTTCCGCGCATACCTCTTCTACCGTCTTGTCACCGAATCCCAGATTGATGCCGAAGCTACCAAGACTCTGCAAGATGTTATAATTGTCTCTAATGATGCTGATCATCTTATCATCAGCTTCATACATCTTTTGATTTTTCATCTTTGTCACCTATTTTGAAAACATTCATAATGTCAAGTATCCCAACAGCAAAACTCTCATTCTGCTATTCGGCGGCAAAGATACAAAAAAACTCTGAAACATGCAATACCTAAAAATGGGGATGCTAAAGTTTACCGATTTTTAGGTATTGCAAGTTTTTTTAAAACTCCTTACCTTTGCACCCGAAATCAGAATAGTGCGGTGATGCTTGCCACTCCCGAGTGGATAGTGCTGTGTTCCTATATATAAGGATAACCGCTTGAAGTCGAGACCGCAAGCAGACAACCGCACTTTTCTTTTCTATCCGTTCCAACTCTATGATATATAGGTTAGAATTATGAAGGAAAAAGATTATAAAGATAACAAAAGAAATAAAGAAATGAACAATTTGAGAATTGGACTCATGTCTGCAGCCTTGGTTGCTGGCTTGGCCAGTGCAAACGCACAGACAGTGGCTGCTGACAGTGTTATGCAGCACGTAAATGGTAAACGACTTAGCGTCGGAGGATATGGAGAGGTAGCTCTGAGTCGCAACTTTTATAGCGACCACGTGAGCCGTTACAGCTTGGCAGATGAGCACAAAAAAGATCCAAGTCATGGTCGTTTTGATATTCCTCATGCAGTTATCTATTTAGGTTACGACTTCGGAAAAGGTTGGACCATGGGTACAGAGATTGAGTTTGAGCATGGCGGTGTAGGAATGGCTTACGAAAAAGAAGATGAAGAAGGTGGCGAATGGGAACAGGAAGTAGAGAAAGGCGGTGAGGTAGAACTCGAACAGTTCTGGATTCAGAAATCATTCGGCCGTTGGGCAAACATCAAGGCTGGTCACATCGTAGTGCCTGTCGGTTTGAACAATGCTTACCATGAGCCATTAAATTTCTTCACTGTTTATCGCCCAGAAGGAGAAAACACAGTGCTGCCAAGCACTTGGCATCAAACAGGTGTTAGCTTCTGGGGTAAGACAAAGGGCTGGAGATATGAATTACAATTCTTAGCAGGTTTGAACTCGGATAACTTTACCAATACAGGCTGGATTAACAAGGGTCCAGGTACTCCTACCGAGGGAGAGATTGCAACCAAATATGGTACAGCACTCCGTATCGACAACTATTGCATCAAGGGCTTGCGCATCGGTTTGAGCGGATACTATGGTCATGCCATCGGCAACTCGTATCCAAACAACAAGGATGGAGCTGAATCTAAGTACAAAGGTGTGGTAGCTATCGGAGCCATCGATTTCACATACAATGACCACAACTGGATTGTGCGTGGTCAAGCAGACTATGGTTATTTGAGCGATGCACAACAATTGAAGTATTTCACCAACCGTCTGAATGGTCTCTCTCCATTCCATCACTCAGCATTCGTCAGCAAGAATGCCTTTGCATACGGAATCGAGGCAGGCTACAATGTTTTCTCACAAATAGAGAAACTCCGTCAGTCCAACCAGAAGATGTATCTCTTTGGCCGTTATGAGCACTATAATCCATACGCTTCCAAGACCAAGAATACTTCATACGATTACACCAACGTACAGCGCATGGCAGTAGGTATCAACTACTATCCAGTAAAACAGATTGTAGTAAAGGCTGAATATTCACATCGCTTCCTGAAGAGCCAGTACAACAACGAGCCAGCCATCAACATCGGTGTGGCTTATGAAGGATGGTTCCTCTAAAGATTCTTACAGAAGAACTTAATATAAAGTGATTGAAACAAACATATCAATAACAAAATATTTATATAAAAAATGAAAAAGTTTTTTAAAAGTGCAGTAATGCTCATGGCAGCCTTTATGTTGCCATTAGGTTTCACATCATGCAGCAGTGATGATGATCCTGTAGAGAACAATGACTTTACCAACAAGGAGTATGGTCAGGATGCCATGGATGCCTGCGATGAACTTTGCAATGCGCTCCGTGCAGCTTACAGCAAAGTAAACAACGCAAATTTGAGCGCAGATCAGGAAACATACCTGAAGAATGTATGTGCTAATGCTGTTGACAATACCATCCAGCCAACATACAAGTCACTGGCTGACGCTGTAGAGAAGTTGCACACAGCTCTTCCTAAGAGTGTAGATACCAACAACCTGACTCAGGAAAACATCAACAATGCCTGCGCAGCTTTCAAGGACGCACGTGCCTTGTGGGAGAAAAGCGAGGCTTTCCTCGGTGGTGCAGCATCAGACTTTGATATCGACCCACACATCGATTCATGGCCATTGAACCGTACACTCCTCCACAGCTACTTTGCTACAGGTCAGTATAGTGAAGATGCACTTGAGGATGCTTCTATCCTTGGTTTCCACGCACTTGAGTTCATCCTCTTCCGTGATGGACAGCCACGTAAGGTTGCTGAGTTCAAAGGTAACGATACATACAATGGCTTTACAGATGTAAAGGGTTCTGAGGAGCTGAAGTATGCAGAGGCTGTTATCGAGGACTTGGTAAACCACGTATATGAGCTGGAGGTAGCATGGTCTGAGAATCCTAACGCTTCCCGTCTCGCAGCAGTGAAGGCAGCAGGTCTTGAGTACCTGACAGACAAGGGTCAGTCATACGCTGCCAACATGAAGAATGCAGGTAACACTTCTATCAGTAAGTTTGCAACACTGAAGGCTGCCATCCAGCAGCTTCTCTCTTTGGAGGAAGGTTCAGCTTGGGGTATCTCTAACGAGGTAGGTACAGCCAAGATTGCCAACCCATTCCAGGCAGGTGATATCAGCTACGTAGAGTCTCCATATAGCTACAACTCTATCACCGACTTCCAGAACAACATCCGTTCTATCGAGAACTTGTGGTATGGCGGTACTAATGGTACAAGCTCTAATGCTAAGTATAGCTTCCATCAGTTCTTCAAGGATAATGCATCTGCAGAGGGTCAGCGTGTAGAGACTGCCATCGCTAACGCTATCAGCAAGATCGGCGGTATGCCTTACCCATTCGTTAAGTATGTAAGTACTGTATGGGGAAAGAAATTTGATGAAGTTAACCCAGAGTAATCTTGTGGTAAACAAACATACAGGAAGCATCTCACCATACGCTTTTTGGTGAGATGCTATTCTGCGTAAAACGAGAAAACAAACATTATAAAACAGAATAACATTATGATTTATCAAAGAATTAGCAAAATGTTATTGCTCGGCTTGCTCGTATTGCCTTTGGCATCCTGCTCTGACGATAACAGTGTTGTAAACAATGACAAGTTAAATGGTGAGTCTCAGTTTGGTAAGGCAAACGATGTTTTTGAGGCATCAGAATGGTATCCAGGTGGCGAACTTGGAACTGACGAAGGTATGAGCTATTCGGCAGAAACACCAGCTACCACCAACCAGGGACTGTCAAACAGTTTCAACAAAGGTGAGGATTTCTTCGAACACCTTTACACCATCACAGAGGCTCCACGTAAGGGTCTTGGCCCAGCATGGGTTCGCAGCAGTTGTATCCACTGCCATCCTAACTATGGTCATGGTAAGTTCCAGAACCAGTATCAGGCAGACCAGTTTGGCAACGGCTATCTGCTCGTAATTTATCACCCTACAGCAGGTACTACCGCTGATGGAAAGGCTTACGCAGCAAACAGCTACATATCTGAGGTTACAGGTATGCCACAGACCAAGGCAATGACTCCATTCTCAGCTCCTATCGACGAGAAGCAGATTAACATCCAGTGGAATGAGGTTACAACCATGCCAAGCGGTTTGGCAATGAAGTTCCCTAAGGATGGCGAAACTTTCGCTTTGCAGTATCCAGAGGTTACCATCCCTCAGTCTGCATTCAACACCAATCCTAAGCCAGACAACTATGAGGTCCGTCTGGAATCAACCATCGGTATCTATGGTACAGGCTTGCTTGATGCCATCGACCAGGATGACATGAAGAAGGTTTATCAGAATGAGGCGAAATACGTAGAATTGAACCCAGGCATGTGGGACAAGGCTGCCAACGACTGGGCTTCAGGTGCTTGGTACACTTTGGCAGATGGAACCAAGAAGGTGAAGAAGTTTACCTATGCCATGACGCGTGCTTCCTTGCAGGATGGTGCAGGTGCCAATGCCATCTGGAACATCACCAATGTAACACGTTCCGACCGTCATTACCTCTATACCACTCCAGCTTGGGCAAAGTATCAGAGTGAAAATCCAGAAGTAATCAGCTATATCAAGAAGCATGGTGCTGACGAGTCTTCTGTACTCCACCCATACTATGCTGATGGAACTGAGGAAGGTATCAAGGAGAGAGTAAACGAGATTCTGAGCTGCAACAATGCATCCAAGTCGGCTACTTTCGAGAAATACCTTTTGAATGGTGCTCCATACAATGGTGAGGAAGAGATGAGCGACAAGGATTATTACGACTTCATGGTTTGGCATCGTGGTTTGGCTGTTCCTGCTGCCCGTAACCTCGACAACGCACAGGTTCAGGAAGGTAAGAAGCTCTTCACTCAGTGGGGATGCGCTACTTGCCACAAGCCATCTTGGAAAACAGGTGCAGACAACTATTGGGTAGATAACGCTATCAAGGCTTACGCCAAGAGCATTAGTCAGGATCCTAACACCATGTTACCAAAGTATCCAAACCAAACCATCTATCCATACACCGACTTGGTACAGCACCGTCTGTTCATGGCAAACGACATCCGTACAGGCTGGTGCCGCACCACTCCACTTTGGGGTCGTGGTTTGTCAAGCATGCTGACTGGTCGCAGCGACCGTTTGCACGACTGTCGTGCCCGCAACGTAGTAGAGGCTATCATGTGGCACTGCTATGACCAGCGCAGTGATGCATACAAATCAGCACTCAACTTCTATAACGCAACCAAGGAAGAGCGTGATGCTGTGGTGGCATTCATCAATGCTATCTAAGCCATTAGAACGAGATAAGAAAAGCTGCCAGGCTATCACAAGCATTTGGCAGCTTTTTTTATCAGAATCTCTAAATATACAGATAAAATTTTGCTTGTCTCTGAATAATATCATAATATTGCAGCGGAAATTCTATCAAGATTCCAACTAAGTATGGTTAAAAAGATTATATTCATTCTTTACATCCTTGTGCTCGTATGCATGGCAGCCGCCACCATCGTGGAGAAAAGCCAGGGCACGGATTATGCCCATGCCCACTACTATGGGGCATGGTGGTTCATTCTTCTCTGGGCAGTACTTGCTGCCCTCGGTGCTTTCTATATCATCAAAAGGAAAGTGAAGTGCGCTTCTACATTGGCACTCCATCTCTCCTTCATCATCATCCTCATTGGTGCCCTACTCACGCACGTATCAGCTAAACGGGGTATGATTCATCTGCGCATCGGTCAGCCTACAGATACTTATATGGCTCAGGATGAGGAGCAGGGCATGAAGGAAGAGAAACTCCCTTTCTCGCTCTGCCTGCAAAAGTTTGAAGCGAAGATGCACGATGGAACCAATGCCGTGGCTGACTATTCGTCAAAATTCACCGTAATAGACGGAGATGATAAGAGTGAAGGCAAAGTTTCGATGAACAACATCTATTCCCACCGGTCTTACCGTCTCTATCAGTCATCTTACGATGAAGACGGCAAGGGAAGCGTGCTCGCTATCAATGCCGATCCATACGGCATACCAGTCACCTATACTGGCTATGCGCTGCTCTTCATCTCCCTCGTATGGATGCTCTTCGACCCTAAGGGCGGTTATCGCAAACTACTGAAGAGTCCTTTGCTCAAGAAGGGAGCCTTGATGACAGCACTCATCCTCAGCATGGCTAACATACAGACTCTGCATGCAGAATCTGCAACAGGCAATCTCCAAAATGCTGTATTGCCAAAGGAAACTGCAGAGAAGTTTGGCGAGCTTCATATTCTCTACAACGACCGCATCTGTCCGGTACAGACCTTCGCCCTGGATTTCTGCAAGAAGATATATGGAGCCAGAAGCTATCAGGGATTGACAGCAGAACAGGTACTCTCAGGTTGGGTATTCTATGGGAATATCTGGGCAAGTGAACCTTTCATCAAGATCAAGAGCGGAGAAATGAAAACAGCGATGAACCTGCCAGACTATGCTTCGCTCAATACTTTCTTCAATCGTGAGATTGGTGGCTATACCATCGGACAATATGTACAGGAATACTACAATGGTCAGCAGGACAAGTTTCATCAACAAGCCGCCGACATAGATGGAAAAATAAGAATCATCATGGAGTTGCGGGAAGGAATCTCATTAAAGGTTCTTCCCTATACCTTCACCAAGAACGTAAAAGCCACAAAGGATCATCCGTTCATCAAGTCGGGCACCACTACCTGGTTCGCTCCTGTAGATAAACTGCCACTTGCCGTAGAGCATCAACATGCACTCTATATCAAGAATGTATTCTCATTGCTTTATGGCGATGTAAAAAAAGGTAACATGGACCGTGTGAACATCTTCTTCGACAAGATGAAGAAATATCAGGAGGTAAGCGGTGGAAACTCTTTGCTGTCAAAGACCCAATACCAGGCAGAACGAATTAACAATGCCTTTCCTTTCGCCACCATTCTATTCATGGTGAACCTCACATTGGGTTTCATCGCCCTCTTATACACCATTTATCGCATGACAAAAAATCGTGAAGTAAAGGCTTTGGAAGTTGCCTTACCAATCTTGCTCAGCATTTCTTTCCTCGCCTTGACCTTCGGCTTGGCATTGAGATGGATTATCAGTGGCAATATACCTTTATCAAATGGCTATGAGAGCATGCTCAGTGTAGCATGGTTGGTAATGCTCATCTCCATCTTCATGCAGTTCCGCATCCGCATCGTGATGGTATTTGGCTTCCTGCTTGCCGGTTTCTTCCTACTCGTAAGCCACATCAATCAGATGGATCCTGCCATCGGACAGATGATGCCCGTACTGAACAGTCCGCTACTCAGCATTCATGTAAGCATCATCATGATGAGCTACGCCCTCCTGTCGCTTACATTCATCTGTGGGATCATGGGCATCTGCCTGCAATCTCATGGAGAGGAACTACAAGCATTAAGCCGTATATTCCTCTATCCTGCCCTTACAGCCATGGGATTTGGAATCTTCATTGGAGCCATTTGGGCGAATGTAAGTTGGGGAAACTATTGGAGCTGGGACAGCAAGGAGACGTGGGCACTCATCACTTTCATGATTTATGCCGTGGTGGCACATACGCAGAGCCTCCCTATCTTCCGCAAACCACTCTTCTATCACATCTATATCACTCTGGCATTCCTAAGCATTGCCATGACTTACTTCGGTGTAAATTACTTCCTTACGGGTATGCACTCGTATGCATAGACAGAATCTATAATATAATAGCTATAATCTTTCGTTTATCTATCATAAAAGCCGTATCTTTGCAGTAAATTTCAAACAAACAAGATAAAAATGGAAACAAGAAAAGAAATTGCAGCAGAGAAGAAGCGTTGTAGATCACATAACTGTACCCAGGCAGTGGTTTGTACCTATCATGATTATACAGGTATCGACGAAGATACCCTCAAGAATGTGGGTAATGCCTTTGCAGCCGGTATGGGTAATATGGAAGGAACCTGCGGTGCCCTCGTGGGAGCAGGAGTGGTATTGGGGCTTGCCTCCAAGGATAAGGCAAAGTCTGTCAAGGCGATGCGACAAATCATGACCCAATTCCAGCAGCGCAACGGAGCTACCCAGTGCAAGCTTCTCAAGGGTGTAGGCACAGGAAAGGTTCTCAGAGAATGCCCGCTCTGCGTAGCCGATGCGGCAGAATTCCTGGAAGAGCAGTTGGAAAAACTAACCGATCAGTAGAAAGCGATGGCAAAATACAAGGCTCAAAGCGAGCACGACCGCTGCGTGGCATGTGGTGTTTGCGTAAAGGTATGCCCCAAGGATGCCGTCAGCATCTACCGGGGATGTTATGCAGTAGTGAATGAGGATCTGTGCATAGGCTGCGGCATCTGTGAAAGGAATTGTCCGGCAGGAGTCATGCACAAGGTATTGAGATAACAGATTAAAAGCATTTTTATGGCAAGACAAAAAAGCAAGAAGTGGAGTGATTATCTGTGGCTGGTATCCGCCACCTATTTCACCCTTGGATTCTTCAATATCGTGTTTGCGTGGCTGGGAGTCATCTGTTTTATGATTCCGCTGTTCATGGCTGTTTTCGGAGGCGGCAAGGGATATTGCAACAACTATTGTGGGCGTGGTCAGCTTTTCCTGCAGATAGGAAACACCCTGGGATGGTCGCGCAGGAAGGTAGCGCCAAGATGGTTATCATCCAAATGGTTCCGTCATGGATTCCTGCTCTTCTTCATGTTCTTCTTCATCCAGATGATCATCCTCACAGTGATGGTGGCAAAGGGTGCGGAGAACCTCCATCAGACCATTCATCTGCTCTGGACCTTTGATGTTCCCTGGCACTGGGCATATCCTGTAGAGATAGAACCCTGGAAGGCGCAGTTTGCCTTCGGTCTCTATGGCATCATGCTCACTTCCTTGATAGTGGGTGTACTCCTCACCATCTTCTACCGTCCGAGAACCTGGTGTGTTTTCTGTCCGATGGGCAACATGACTCAACTCATCTGCAAGCTCAAGGCAAGATAAGCCCTGTACTTGGCTGATATAAATAGAATAACGATATGAATGTACAGCAACTGAAATATATTGTGGCACTCAACCGCTTTCGCAATTTTGCGAGGGCGGCAGAGGTGCATTTCGCTCTATATCAGGGAGGATTACATCCGTGAGCGGATGCTG
>OIZI01000044.1_pt1 | contig 66140 bp, 118 predicted proteins | sample 1588441 | NCBI WGS metagenome assembly OIZI01 (sample SAMN03283284) | human gut metagenome | biome: human-associated habitat; material: feces | host: Homo sapiens | place: Peru | collected 2012 | reverse complement strand
CGCTTAGCAGGGAAGAGGCAGCGTTCTTTACCAAGGCGCAGGACCTGGATGACCTGCCGTGCCTATTTGCCGTTCCCACCTCGTTCTATGCGGATACCCAGAATGGACTTCCGGGGAGAAGCATCTTCAATGGCAAGTACAGTGTCTTTGATGACATAGACCAGGCGTTCTCACAATGTGCAAATGCCATCAGGCGTTCCACCCCGGTAGAGAAGTTCGACCTCGACTACTGCGAAAGGGACAAGGATGGCATTGCAAGGATGCCTAAGCTCTTCGAGAGAAGGTACATTGGTATCCGTGGAATGAAGAACGCCTATGGTGAGAAGTCTGGGGACGATCCGGTAACCGTTTCACAGCCAAGGCTAGACATAGATATGTACGTCCGTGCAATAGAACTCAACATGAAGAAGGCAATAAACGGACACCTCTCTCCTACAACAATTGGGCTTGATACCGAGAGGAAGGACAATGCGGACGCCCAGAGGGAATCCGAGAAGATAACAATCTTTACGATGAAGCACTTGGCTGGTAGGGAGAAGAGGATCCTGGAAAGACTAGCGAACCAACTCCTCATCGCCTATGAATACATAACTGCCAAGGACCACGTAATCACCTGCGATGACTATGATGTCAGTGTCGAGTATGACGAGTTCGGCAACCAGAGCTTCGAATCCAAGATAACCACACTTGCGACAGTTCTTGCAAACGATGGAATATCACCTTCGATGTATGTCTCCAAGGTATATGGCGACTCCATATCAGAGGCGGATAGGAAGGCAGAAATCAAGTGGCTGGAATCCAAACACACCCTCGATACCCCCACCGTGCAAGGCGACAGTAGGGACAAGGAAGGAATCCTCGATGGACTGCTTGATGAAATCGGGGACGGTGAATGAATAGGGACGTAGCTAGGGGAACCAAGGGGACGCTGCTCGCACTGGGCACGTCCCTTTTCTCGGTTGGGACGATCCAACATGCAAGGAAGAGTGTCTGGGCTTACCTAACCTCCACCGTGCAATGGGCGGACTCCATTGGGATGCATGGGGTACTGGAAGCTGCCGTAACGGTTGCTAGGACCTATGTTGGGGGGAAGTTGGAGTTCGAGCCTAGGTCATTCATGCAGATGGCGTTTCAGAAAATCGTCAAGGCGTTCAACCGTGCAAATAGGCGTAGGTGGGTGAGGACGAGAAAACAGGACGTAGCCAATACGCTGCGCCTTGGGCTTGGTGCCGATAGGGTATTCTTCCTTGTATCGAGCCACCAGAACCCACAAAAAGCACATGCCCCGTTCCAGGGAAGGATCCTCGTCAACGGGCACTGGAGGTCGCTTGGGGAAGGTTACCGTGCAAGGGTCGGATCGTATGTCAGGAACAGGAAGGTAATGTCCGTCCAGAGGGCAATGCGTGAACCGTATTACCTCTTTGTCAGACCAAACTGCATGCACTACCTGATTCCACTCAACACAGAAGAAGTGCTCAGTTCCTCGCCTGCTGCCGTTGCAAGGAGGCACCGTGCAACCGAGAGAAGGGTTCGTAGGCCTTATACGGACAAGCAACTCTATAGGCAGCGTAGGGCACTCTACCTCCTGACTCTTGGGCTACTGGAAAAGAAACTTGGGAGAAAGGGCAAACAAAAAAAGGGTTTGGGATTCAGATCCTAAGCCCTTTTCCTTTCCGATGAAATCCTTTTTGCCTCTTCCTCGGTTTCCACGAATCGTCCCTTCACATAGTAGTACTTGAGGCATGTATCCCTATCTGGGTAGCCCCCATATTTGTCTGGGCTATCGTCTATGAAGCACTCGAACCACTTGGGGGTTTCCCCATCGTAGCCCTCGTACATATGCCCGTAGGCTTCCAGAAACGCCTCTATGGCTTCTTTGGCAATGTCGATGGATGGAAGTAGCCTCCACCTCCCGATTTGCTCTCCATAGGCCTCAGAATACCTTACAAGGACTGTTGCATCGTATAGGTATCTATCCATTGTTTCGTTTTGCCCTCCTTCCCTCGCATATGAAGTCTATCTTTCCCCTCTTGGTGTCGATTACCCTTACATCCCAATTGATGAGCCTCAGAAGTTTCTTGGCCTTATGGATTGCAGCCCACCTTGTGTGGAATGTTTCCGTAGGTATTTCAAGTCCTTGGTTGGTTATTAATGCGTATCTCATTTGAACTCTATGCCTGTCAAGAAGAACAAACCCAAATCCTTTGTCCGGTAAACATCTATGGTAATGTTCTTCGGAAGCGTTGCCAATATGTTGTTCTTGTGCCCTTCCCAATAGATGTGAATATCGCTATCCGACCTAACTGTGTCGATTAGGTTGTCTGCATCTGCCATTTCGGAAGCACCCAACATTCCACACTTGCCGAAATATAGCCTTATCATATCTGCTGTATCAATCCTATATTGAACCTCAAAGTGTTCATTCCCTAGACAAATGAACAAGGCTGTCTTTGAGATTGTATCTATGTATTTGTACACCTTGTCTATTTTTTCCTTCTTTGGATTATCCATCTTACTTAACCTCCCTTACTATTTTTTCGAGAATGATGTTGCCTGCCTTTGTTACGTGGTAGGAGAATATGTAAGTCCTACCCTCTTGGATCACATAGCCAATGGCAACATTTGTCTTTGTCTTGGCATTGCTTTCATACCCAGTGGAACTCTCTATTACCGCTGCATAGCGTGGGTTTCCGTAATAGGAGTTGTTTAGCCTTGTAAGTTCCAAGACCTTGAATGTTCCGTTCATCTTGTTTTTCCTCCGAACCTTGCTCCCCCTTTGGAAGCACAACCATCTTAAGGGTATCCCAGAATATTGTCAAGTGTTTTTTAAAAATTTTATTAAAGGTATTAGAAGCAATCGGAGAAACTGTCCCACCGTGCAAAACCCTAGCAGCAAAAAATGGGAGTGGATTTCCCCACCCCCTAGAGTTCCTCTTCGTAAACCCTATCGATGAATTCACCATCCTCTGAACGTTCCTCGATTACGATTTCGGAGTTCGGAAACGGCTTGCTGCTTTCAAGTTCATCAATTCTGGAATCGACAAAGGCTAGGGCTTCCCTTTCGCTAGGGAAGGAACCAAGCGACATTTCATTGCCGTTTGGTGTCCCATCTTCCTCGTAGCCTAGTATTAGAACCTCGTAAATCATTAGCATACCTCCCATAGCCAATTTTCTGTAAGGCGTTCCCTATTTGGGTTTAGCCAAATAACTTCGCCTTTGTATTTGGAATCCACTTCATTTGTGATCCTGAACCTTCCAAAGCTATCGCGTAACGCTCTTGTCATCTTGGCACATGTATCATGGGTTAGCGTTCCATTTTGGAATACTATGTGTTCGCTAAACTCCATGCCTTCTTCTTCGCTAAACACCTCTATATTACACCCTAGGGAACTTATTTGCCCTAGCGTAGTTCCCATGAATATGTTAGGGTGCTCTATATTGAATTCGTTGTAATAACTACTCCTGCCAGAAAGCATACAACAATGGACACTCCAAGCACACCAGCCATGTGCGTAGAGCATATAACCCTTGCAATGTGGATATATCTCCCCAAATTCATTGTCTACCCTGAAGAAGTGCCTAGCCTTTGGCTTGGTATTCTTTAGGTAGTCATAGTCGCTGTTGTTTAGGGTGGCAAGGAGGTATTCAAGAACCTCCCTGTCCTTGGATGTTGCCCTTAGTTCGTAGTTGCAGTCGTTTGCCATTTATCTGTCCTCCTTGGATTTAATTTCTTCTCTTTCCTTGTCTAGCCACTTCTTTAAGGCTTCCTCATCAAATTCGGAAACCATTTTCTTTAGGTTACCTAGATACCTACTTGATTCTGCTAGGTTGCAACCCTTTAGGTAGTGCATGAAGTAGTACTCCACTTGGCTACCATATTGATAACGGATAAGGTAGTAGCCACTTGTTAGGATGCCATTGTATTCAGCGACTAGGTGGTCCTGAACCAATTCTTTTTTGATGTCCCTTCCAATATTCCAAGAAGAGTTGTCCCAGTTCCTGAAGGTACGTTCTAGAGTTTCGGTTGGTTGGGGTATTCCTTCATAGCCCCCAATTGCCTTGATTTCGGTTTTGATGTGCATATCTATGCTCCTTTTCTTCCCCTATGGCAATATCTTAAGCCACTTTGAAATTTGTGTCAATAAAAATTTTAAAAAAAGTTTAAACAACATATATGTGTACGCAGAAATCCACCAACCGTGCAATTAGGAAAGAGGGTAAAACATTCTCTTGTGTGGTTATCTTTTTCCAAGGGCTGCCTACGGTTGGGGCAGCAAGGTCTAGGGGTGTCATATCCTTTTTCTACGATTCTAGGGGTAGGGGAAGGATGACCACTTGCACGGTAGCCCCCTAAAGGGGATCAGGGGAGTTTTGCCCTCCCCTTTTCCCTAGTGGAACTTGAAATAAACCGACTGCCCTTTTCTCAAACTCCAACAGGCTAGACACTCTGGGCAACTCCCACCGCATGGGATGGCGGTTTCTGGGATTTTCGGATTCATCTCCGCTTTCCTAAAGAACACATATGCAACCGGGAACCTGTAGGGGTTATCTACCTTGAACGCCTTAGACCATGCAGAGAATACGATTTTGAGATTGCTAGGTATCTTCCCACCGTTTGCAACGTAGCCGTTTACTATGTCAAACTTCTTTGTGAAGCATAGGAACCTAACGCCCTTGCATTTCCTTGCAACCTCTATCATGCCATCGAAATAGGAAGCGTCTACGATGTCGCCTACAGAATGCCATCTAAAGTATTTGTAGGTAACTAGGGAGTTATTAAGGAACGAGGTTATTTCATCAAAGAAGCCCCTAGGATCTTCCTTGTAGAACAAGGCGTTTGACATGATGGAATTCTGAACGTTCTTGTAGGTGAAATTGCCCTTTTTGTCGTAGCATCCATGGGCGCATGGGGCGTCAGCCCTACAGCTGCATTGTGGGGCTAGGTTTACGCTTGGGATTTGGAATCCTAGTTTCGAATTTGTGGTTGAGATTTTGACTTGCATAATTGCCACTCCTTTTTGATGAATACATTCTAAAGCATCCCACTATGGAAGTAAAGAGAAAAATAAAAATTTCCTAAATGAGTTTAGAAGTTATCGAATGTCTAGAACAACCACCGTGCAATTTGATGATAGGGATGGGAAACGGATTTAAGAAAGTCCGCCAAACCTTCTGGGCAACGTTTGCTGCCGAGGCAAGGAAAGCGGATGCCGTTCCATCTCCAAATTCTGGGATAAGGGGAAATCTGACCTTGGTTGCACGGAGCACCCCTTTTTGGGTTTCCGAACCATTTCAGAGAGAAGAGATAACAACACTAAATATTCAAATGCCCCTAGAAATCGTTTCTAGGGTGTTCCTAGGCGTTTTGTTTCCCTTTGTGGGAATTTATCCAACCGAAGTCTGAAACGCTCTAGAAAGCCCCAAAAAAGAAAAGCCCCCTTTTTGGGAGGGCTTGGGGATCTCTTTCCCTTTCCTAGTTGGATTTCTTTAGTTCGGCTTCCACCTCCTCCCAATCGCTATCTATGAAGTCTAGGGCTTCCACTAAACCGTAATCAATCCTAGAAGCCTCTTTGTGGTTATTGTTTAGATAGTCGATGAAAGAATCATCGTTGATTGCATCGAATACAATCTCATTGGCTGCCTTGGTTTCTATATGGCCGTATCCGTTGAGCCTGAAGTATTCATCGCTCATGTTTACGCTTCCATAGTAGCAGGCCATTAGGGCATCCCAATGGCTATTGAAGGTGTTGTCTATTTTCTCATCGTTGAATTCGATGTAGAAATCATCTGGGTAGTAGTTCCTTAGATAGTCGTTATAGACATCTATGACGTCTTGGCTACTTGCTTCGCCTAGGGCATCCTTTATGAGTGTGCGCCCAAGATCCTCTGATGAATCATTGGGGGAACAGTTTTCGGCAAAGTATCTTGCCATTGCCTTTGGGTTGGTGAGTTTCGATAGGTTCATTTTTGTGTCTCCTTTTCAGACAATACCATTATAGAAAATGGGTAGGGTAAGTAAATAGAAAAATTAAATTTTTAGGTTCATTTAAGGTTGGCTGAAATTCGTGGTGCCGTGCAATTCCAAGGGGTCGGGGAAGCAATGGATGGCAATGGCTTCGGATTCATCTTCTGGCTCAAAAAGGCAGTAGGGATAACTAGGTGTATATTTTATACAGTCGGTTTTGGGACACTTGGCAATGGTTTCCTTCTTGCACGGCATGGTGATACCAAAAAAGGGAAGTTTGGTTTTCTTCCCTTTCAGACTTACTTGTCGTTATCTTCCTTCAATACTTCTTCAATCGCCTTTTGGCAATCTTCCTTGTTGGCATAGAAGCCTACAAATGGGTGGTACCAATAAGATCCGACTTCGGCAATTCTCTCTATTGCAAAGTCATCTTCATTTTCATCTTCTTCGGTTTCATAGACTGTGAAGCTATATTTATCGGGAGTGGTGATTTCAACGTTGTTATAGGACTTGTATATCTTTGGATCAAGTTCATCGAATATGGAATCCAAAGAGTAGAATTCCCCTTCATAGACAACTTTGTTGTTATTTCCATAATCGGTGATTTTAATTGTTTTGTTCTTCATAATTTTTCCTTTCATTGTATGGGGGCTACGGCTTTTGCATAGCCCCCTAGAATTCATCTTGCTGTGGCGTAGCGGTAATCGTTCCAGAAGCCTAGAAGGTTTTCCCTATTGTCATACTTTTCTATGGCATCAAAGAATTCCATTCCTTTGCCTAGGTCTAGTAGGAAACCTAGGTATTCATCAAAGAAGCAATAGATTTCATTTTCATCGATACCGAAACGATTTGAGTAATCAACAGTCAAATAGGAATTGAGTGTAACATCTTCCCTAAGCTTGATTACCTGAGATGGCATGAGGTCTTGAATGTGCATATTGTTCCCCCTTTCTTGGGATACACTAATTCTACCATTAACGATATAGTTGTCAATAGGAAAATTAAAAAAAGTTTACAATGATTAGTTCTGAACGGACTTTTTCGCGGAATGGTGGCACCGTGCAAATTCGGAAATGGGGTAACGGAAAATCCCAGACTTGCAAATGGTGGGAAAACCACCTTTAGAAAAACAACAGTCAAAAAGATATAGGTATGGGGGAGACACCCCAAAGTCATCTGGGTGGGAAAAAAGGGGGGTGCATTGCACGGTGGCGGATCCCTGAAATTCTAGGGGCTTTGAAAAAATTTTATAGGGATGTCTGAAACGTTTAAAAGCCTAGAAAACAGTTTCTAGGGCGTTCTAGGGCTTCTTCTAGTGTGGTTAATATAATTTTCCAACCAAAGGAAGAAAACGCCCCTAGGGGCTTAAAAAAGAGCCGTTTTTTAATTCGGCTCTCTTCCTTATTTCTTGCTCTTTTTCTTTCTATAGATAAGAGGGGGATTTTTTAGCGTATTTAATAACCTTTTAGGATAGTCGGCATCAAGGATACAAACTAGATTATCTATATCCTTTTCTTCATAGGCTCTTGCTTTTTCTTCTTCGGTTAGGATTCTCATCTCCCTAATCCATTTAATCGCCTTTCTTGGGTTGCTATCACATGCCAACCAAACGGCTAACAATATCATATTTGCTTGTGTCTTTTCCATATTGATAAACCTTTCTAAGGGGGCTTTTTTCAAGCCCCCTATTTCTTTACTTAATCGCCTTTCTTATTCTTCTATAAATCATATAGGATAATAGCCTTTCGGCTTGGGTTTCACTAAACCTTGCTCTTTCTTCCTTGGTTTCTTCCAATATATCGCCTAGGGTTTCAACGGCTGAAACATTGTAATAATAGGAAGCATCTATAATTGATGGCAACCCTTGCAACCATTCTACAAAGGTTGCTTGTTCATTTTGGCTTCTTTCAGATGGGGTGGAGTATTTCTCTCTAACGAATACATCATAGATGGCTTTCATACATTCGTTAGGGGTGGATGGGGTTTTGAAGCCGTAGCCATCAAAGTCGCATCCATCTAAGATGAACTTTTCAACATTGGCTAGGGCTTTTTTTGAGTTTGTTCTAAGCATGATTTTAACCTCCCTTGCTTATGAGAAGATGATAAACCCATTTCTAAAAGTTATCAATACTTTTTTTAAAACTTTTTTAATACTCCTAGAAATCATCTACACTTTTTAGACTGTCAGGTTGCACGGACTAGGGTTTTTGCACGGAGCTTGTTCCATAAAGAAAAGAGGGGCTTTCCACCCCTCTTGGCTTTGCTATTTCCCTTGTGCCTCTAACTTGGCAATCATTTTGTCTAGCCTTTCCAACCTTTCCTCTTTGTTTAGGATATTGGATTCTTTCTCTATCCTCTCTCTTTTTACCTTGTAGTAGTTCAAGGCGTACTCCCTATCTCTCTCTTCTTTTTTCCTACTAGCCTCTTCTAGTGGCTTTTTCATAGCCTCTAGGATACCATTTACCTTTTGCAACTTTTCCATATACATTTGGTAATCCCATTGTTGCTTTATGGTTGGGTTTGGGGTTAGGACAACAAACCCCTCTTCCCTTACCCTTTCCATTTCCTCCAATAGGAATTGGAATTCGCTTTCGCTTAGTGCGATTTTGATTTTGCCTCTTCTTGCCATTTTTGGTTCTCCTTTGAGTTCGTTCCCCTATGATTGAATCTTACTCCTTGCTAGGGGGCAATGGAATACTTTTTAGGTTATTTTTAGGTTGCCAGAAACCTACCCTTGCACGGCGATGGATCCATTAAAAAAGGAAGCCTTGTTTCGGCTTCCCTTGCTTAGCAACACAATAGGTAAGTAAGTTTTACTTCTTTGCTTCTACATGCACTCTCATGCATTACGCAAACCACTACATAGCCATTGTATTGGTTATCCTTGATGTTTTCCCTTTCCCACTTTTCGCATTCGGCGTAGGTGGCGAATGTCTTGTTGATGTCGATTTGAACCATATCTTTTTCTCCTTTGTTCCCCTAGTTAAAATTATAGCCATAGGGGTGTCGGTATCAATTCTTTGTTGACATTTTTAGGTTCATTTAAGGTTAGCAAAAAATCTGAAAGAGACTCTTTGCACGGCTCTACCAAACCAAAAAAAGAGAGGTTTTTCCCTCTCTCCCTTTCAGAACGTATTCATTAATCTTCCACCAAATACCCTAATTCATTGGTGTAGTGATAGTTCCTATATTCCGTTTCGGTGTCCACGAGTTCTCCGCCTTCATTCTCTATCATATAGGTTACTTGCATTAAGAGGCGTACTTGATGAATAGAGGTATCGACATTGGCATAATCGTGGATTATGTTGCTTTCAGACAAATCGACGAAGTACGCGATTTTGTGGCGCTTGTCATAGTCATCATCGATACGATAGGTTTTTTCGGCAATGATTCTTTTGTTGTCATTGAGGTCTAACATTTTGAGGTTGATGAATTGTTCCATGTTTGTTTCTCCTTTGAACGTACATATTCTACAAAAGTAAATAGGAAAGTTAAACTATCTTTAGGTTGCTTTTAGGTTGCCTACCAAATCTAGGAAAGTCGGCACTTGCACGGAGCTTGTCCTGTTGCACGGCTCTTCTAGGTAATGGAAAAAGAGGGGTTTCCCCCTCCCTTTTCAGATACCTTCCACACCGTCTAGACCGTCAAGGAACTCTTGGCAAATGGAAGCGGTATCGTCTAACCATTCTTGCCTTTGGCTTTGGGCTTCGGTTAGTTCGCTCCTTCCTTCATAGGGTTCAATGTCATTGCTCACTTGTTCAATGTGTGATTTGAGAGTGTCAACTATGTTATAGACACTTCTCAACATTTTGATGAAATAGGTTTTTGAGTAAGTCATTTGTGTTCTCCTTTGAACGTATATATTATATAAAAGTCAATAGAAAAATAAAACACCTTTTAGGTTGATTTAAGGTTCTTTAAGGTTCGTTTTAGGTTGTCTGAAAAAGCTTGTTGCACGGTAACGGATCCATTGAAAAACCCTAGGTTTCCCTAGGGCTTGGGTTTAGGTTAGAAGTAACAAGCGTTTCTATATTCGACTAACATATCTTGCTTATCTTTTCCACAATAGATATGTTGGTCTTTGTATTCTTCCTCTACTAGGCGAGTTTCGAACCCTTCGAAGAAAGTCCTTACTTCTTCTTCATCGATGTCATATTGGTTCTTGTAGCCCCTTCCACCGATGAAATCATTGATGGTGATTTCAAGGTAGAGATTCCATAGTTCATTCCTTCTCAAATCACCGATTGTAATTTTTGGGGTGTAATCGTCGTTTTCGTTCATTTTTCGTTCCTCCTTTGAACGTATATATTATAAGGTAGGTAAAGGGTGATTTATATACTTTTTAGGTTGCTTTTAGGTTGGTTTTAGGTTATCGACAAATATGGTTGCACGGCGCTTCCAAAACAAGAAAAGGAAGGTTTCCCTTCCTTGGAACGCTTTCAGAAAGATTGACTATTTCATTAGCAACTCAAATTGTTTGTCGCTAATCATTCTTTGGGTTTCGTTTGCTTTCCTATATAGGTTGTAATAGGTTTCTAGCAATTCGCTTGTTCCTTTAATAGGATAGCCATTATAGCCCTCCAACAATTCTATTTCATCGCTTAATTTATGTGTTAGAGAACGTAAAGCCCTATTGATGATATTTAGGCTACCCAAATCGATTTCGATTGTTGTTGTGTTGTTTTCTTTTTCCATTTTGTTTTCTCCTTTTGAAACCCCTATTTTTACCCCTATTTGATTTCTTACCTATCTAGCGACAATTCCACTTGGAGCCATGATTTCGCTTCGCCCTTGGACTTAGCCTTAGCCCAAATCCACCTAATCCACTCTATGTGGTTTCCTAGGGGCTTTTCATACCCAATGGCTTTCTTAGCCCTTAGCAAGGTTTTTTGGTAAGCCTTGACTTGTTTGCTTGTTTCTAGTTTCATAACCCAAACTCCTTTGATAAGAAAAGTTTAAGGAAAGTCAATGATTTTGTAAACATCTTTTAGGTTATTTTTAGGTTGATTTAAGGTTGGACAATTCCCAGAAACCCATACTTGCACGGTGGCTATAAACATAAAAAAAGAGAAGTCTCAAGACTTCCCTTTCCCTATTTGTCAGAACTTTTGACTTCGTAATTGTCTACGCCTGGGATCAAGGCACAACCGCCCCAAGTCCCATGTAGTTGTCCAATGGAATCTATCTCTAGGATAATCCCAGACTTGCCAGTGTATTGTGGCTCACCTTCCATTTGGATAATGGTTACCTTATCTCCAACCTTTGCCATTCTTGTTTCTCCTTTCATGATATTATTCTACTCCCCTTATATACCTATCAGAAGTCTCTTTAGGTTGATTTAAGGTACAAAAAAATGCCCCATTGGGACATCTCCTTGCACGGTGGCCACCACTAGTCCTTCTTGTAGATTTTCCTGAGTTCCTTCTTGACGAGCTTATAGTCCCTCTTTGGAAGGTCTGAGGTAACGTAGTCGGCCATTACCTCTTCTCCGTTGTAATGGCCAACGAATCCGACAAAGGCTGGTTCCCTATCCACGATGTCTATGCAGACTATGATGACTTCCTTGCTCTCCTCGTTGTAGCTGAACATCACCTGCGAAACAAGTATCTCCTGCCACTTAGAAAACTGGGCTAGGTATCCGCTTGGGTTTGTCCTTGCCATCCTGTTGACCTTCTCCTCCGTAAAGGTAAGCCAGAGAACGCCATCTACACCTATCGCATTTGCTATAGGCCTATTCAATTTCCACAGTCTCAAATCCTCTATGTTCATGTGTTTCCTCCATAAGGAAATTATACACTTTCCTATTTACTGTGTATACACCAACCTTCGACTTTTTGAAAAAAGTGGTACTCTCGGGAGGATGGACATATCTATTTTAATATCTTTTATAAGTATGTATAAAAGATATATAAAATATATATGTAAATGTCAACCTATTCTGTTATGGAAAAAATAAAAAAAGGTTTGAAAAAATAAAATGTAAAATAAAAAAGAATTAGGTTTTTTCCACCGTAGAAAAAGTCAATAGCAATTATATATGTAATATATAAAAACGCTTCCGAGAGTACCACTTTTTGAGATAACGTAACAAAACGGCAAATTTGTTACGCTAACTCGGTTTTTAACACATTTTCTCCTGTGGTTAATTTTTTGTCTTTCCTTTCTATTTTTCTCGCACGGGTGCATACGTGGCACACAAGAAAAGTTTCCAATTTTGTCTGACTTGCCTTAAAATATGATCGAAAGCCATTGGTCGCTAACAAAAAGGCCAAGAATATAACTCGTATGGAGAGGGTAAGCCATGGAAGAAGAAAAGAAGATTGAGGAAATCAAATCTGGGGAAACCGAAACCGAGAGGGGACCGGTAGACAAGGCAGTGGAGGAATCCGTTACCGAACTTGTCGATGGGAACAAGGAGGAAGAGGTTGCCGATACCCAGTCGGCTAGGGAGGGCGAATCTGGAAGTGAAGCCCCAACCGAAACGAAGGCAGTAGACGAAAGGGCAGAGAAGCCTATGTTCACTCAAAGCCAGGTAAACGAACTCGTGGGGAGGGCAAGGCAGGAAGGCCGTCAGAAGGGCTATGAATCCGCCAGGACCGAACTAAGGGAACGCTATGGTGTGGATGGCGATGATGACCTTGACAGGATATTTGCCGACGGAGGTCGCTTCGACGAATTGAGTTCGCGTTACGAGCAATCGGGAAAGGAACTCGCGGAGGTCAGGGCAGAACTTGCCCTTGCCAGGAGCGGAATAGTCCCCGAACGCCAATCCGATGCACGGGCAATACTCGCAGGCAGCGGAATGGACGTAAGTGAGGAAAACATTGCCTCGCTCCTACCGACACATCCAGAGTGGTTGGGAAAGAAGGAGGAGGTTGTCGTTGAGCCAAAGGTGCAGGACAAGGAAATCCCACAGCCGAAGCCTATGGCTGTCGGAATCGAACCGAAGCCGGCAAACGATGACGAGGACATAATGTCCCAGGTACTCCAGATGTATAGGCAATAGACAACCGAAGGGAAATTTATATGACAAACGAAGAATACGAAACAATGGTTTCCAGGTTGCAAAAGGAACTTGGTCTATCCAAGGAGGACATCGCGATTGGCTTCTTCTCATCCTTCTATGATGGGTTGATTGACAGGAAGCAATTGGATGCCGTCTTGGCAGGCATAGGTTTCAAGGTATCGGACGATTATGCCAAGCTCTCCGACGAGGAATTGAAGAAGAAAATCTTCAAGAAGGAAGAGGACGAGGCAAAGGAAGATGCCACACCAAAGGAAGTCGAGGAGGCAAAGACCGATCCGACTGGCGAAGTCCCGCCAACCGCAAGGAAGTCCGAGGAAAAGAAGAACGAAGAATCTAAGGACGAACCTGAAGAGGACGAAGAAAAGATTAAGGAAGAGGTCATGAAGATGTACTTCCCCGAAAGGAAGTAGTCGGACTGACACGAAAGGAAGATTATGCAAACAATAGCAAACAACATTGGATTTGTTACCAAGTATTCACCAAATGCCTGGGACGAAGTATACCAAATGAGCTCTAGGGCTTCCCTATTGAGCAACAAAGGCCTAGTCAACACCAAGGACGTTGACGGAGCCAGAACCGTAAAGGTCGCAAAGAAAACCTATGGCGGACTTGCACCATATGTCCGCAACAACATCCAGGACGGAGCCACCGAAGGGCTTGGATACCATGGCTACAAACAAGCTGCCCAATCCCTCGTCTGGGAAGAGAGAACCCTTACCCAAGACGTAGGTGCTGCCTACCCAATCGAAATCATGGACAACAACGAAAGCCTTGGATTGGCAGTTGCCACTACCACCGCTGACGTCAGTAAGCAAGTCGTCATTCCCGATGTCGATGCCTATTGCTTCTCCCACATCTGTGAGGAAGTCAAGAGATTGAACCCAACCAACTACAAGAGTGGCGCGTTCACTACCGGCAAGTACCTAGAGGAATTGAACAACGCCTTCTTCGCATTGGAAAGCCAAAACGTCGAATCCGAAAACCAAATCGTATTCGTCTCCACCGCCTACTTCAATGCCCTAAGAAGCACCCCAGAACTATACCGTAAGCTCGACTCCGAAGGCGATGTCGGCAAGAAGGTATCCTTCAAGATTGTCGGATACGAAGGACGTCCATTGGTCGTCTGCCCACCACAACGCTTCAGAGAAGGATTCAAGAGACGTGCCGATGGCGGATTCTACTTCACCGGTAGCGACATCGACTTCATCTGCCTCGAAAAGGATGCTGCAATCCATATCACCAAGTACCAAAAGACCAAGGTATTGACAGGTGAGATTGCCCTTGCCTATTCCGGCATGGACAGCATTGTCATCTTTGTCCGTATCTACCACGATGTCTTTGTCTTTGACAACAAGGCCAAGGGTATCTATGTCCACGTCGGTGGGTTCACCAACGAGGCCGGCAAGCCAAACTTCAACTTCGCAATCGACGGTAACGGCGTATTGACCAATACCCTAGAAAGCCCAGTCGGGACACTTACCAGATACTATGCAACCACCAAGACATTGACCACCGCCGATGTCAATAGTGCTTGGGTAACCGACAAGGCAAAGGATACCCCAATCCTAGTCGGTGATACCTTCTCCGCAGGTACAAAGACCGTAGTCGGAGTACAAGGTGGGGAAATCATCGGTGTCAAGACACTCACTGTCTCCGGTACCGCCCCAAGTATCACATTCACCCTAGCCGACAAGGCTGCCTAATAGCCTTTGTAGATAGTGGCAACAATAGGGAGGTAGGCATTGCCTATTTCCCTTTTTCTTTTCCTTTTTGAAGTGTGGTTATATAATATCCATATATGGAGGATCATACCCATGGCAACACACGATACCAAGAAGATGGACGTAATGCGCAACATAGCGGAATCGGACAGGAACGACAGCTCCGAATATAGTACCAAGTCGCTCAGGAAGAACATGAGCACGGGAGGTGGACAACCAATCCCAAAGGGGGAGAAGTGGACCACCGAGAAGAGAAGTCTCCAGCCTAGGGATCCGGATACCGGCCACTTCACCTTCAATGCCGATGCCGGGTTCAGCAGGAAATGGAAGCCCGGGGCAAAGAGGAAGTTCAAGACCATACCGCTTTCGATAAGGAGAACCAACTTCGACTTCGATTCAATGGCGGAGACAAGCGTAGTCAACATTGTTGGGCGTACATTCGTTTCCGGTGAGGACATGAGTGCGGACGAATTCATTTCCTACTTCCATACCCTTGTCGGTGGCGACTATACGGCAGACATCCACGGAAAGAAGGAAGTCGGTAGCGTAAGGTCTGGCGACTATGGGAGTGGATACAAAGAAGGTGCCGAATTCAATAGGTACCTTGGCTCGATAGACGGGGAAATGCTCTTCAGTGGGGTAAACGATACCTTTACCAAGAAGAGGGGAAGGAAGTCCCGCTTCGAGAAGGATTGCATAGAGAAGGCAGTATGGAACGTAAGCAAGGCTTCGTCCGCTGCTGCCAGGGCATGATAACGGAGGATATTCCCATGGACGGAAACAATACAATGGTCAGTAATGACATTAAGCCTACCGAGAAATTCGTTGGCGGTGGCAATGGCAAGATAGACGGCATACTTGGAAAGAAGAGGAAGGAGAGGAAGTTCGACCGCTCCCTCTTTGGGCTTTTTTCCGAGAAGTCCGATGATGTGGAGGGATAGTGGCAACATGGCTAGTCAATTCATACCATACAGGAAGCTTTCCGAACTCAGGAAGGCAGCGTCCGCTGGGGACGCCAAGGCAAAAAACATTGTCGATAGGTACATGGATAGGAACGCCGACATGGAAACCATATCTAGGCTCATGGACGATTACTATGGCGTATCTTCTTCTTCCAAGGCAAAAAAAGTTGAGAAGGAAACCCCTACCCCAGTAAAGGAAGTTGAAAAAGAGACTGTTGATATAGTTCCTGTTGAAAAAGAAGAAAAGTCATCTGTCGATAAAGATGACGATTTCTCTGACTTGTCAAAGGAGTTGGATGGCCTAGTCGACTTGCCAAGCATAGAGCCTACTTCCTTCAGGGAATACGTTTCCTCGAAGGAAAAAAGCGGAAGGGCAGCCAAGAAGGATGCCAACTACTTCAAGGCCTTCGATCCCGAAAGGAGGAAGGCATTCCTCGAGAAGAGCAAGAAGGACTTCTCCGATAGCCTTAATGGGAAGAGAAGGGATCTCGAACGCTCCTATGGCGACATAAGTTCAGCCATCGACATCTATGGCCAGTATGTGTCCGATATGCCAGAAGATGATGTCGAACTCGACATATCATATTCCTCCAAGGCCTATGGCGACCTAGTGGACAACGATAACGCAATGTCATCGTTTGGGAGGGGATGGGACGAAAAGGACCTATCCGAGATGAAAGGCGAACTGTCCGAACTCGTTTCCAAGTATGGAAAGAAGAACGTTGCTGCAATGCTTAACTCTCTAAGGGAGGATGGAAATTCCTGGAGGGACTATGGCAATAGCGCCATAGATAGTGCCGTATCAAACTACGGCAAATCACTCGACAAACTATTGAAGTAAATGGGGCTTCCCACTACAAAAGGTGGGAGCCTTTTTTCCATTTGGTTGAGTTTTCTCTCCGTGGATATTAAAATATCCCTATGGAAGAAAACGGAAAGAAGATTGTCCTCACTGAAGAGAGGCTACCAATAGACTGCTCCAGGCAGGCTAATAAGGGCTGTACGGAGGTATTGCTCTATGACAAGGTGAATAGGTGCTACTACAGGACCGATGTTGAAAGCATCATTTGCCTTGTGCTGAAGAAACTCGCCGAGAAGGAAAGGGAACTCGACGCGAAGTATTCGGAGCTGGGGAAGAGGCTTACCGACGAACAGTCAAGGTTCATATCCGACATGGTATCCACCAATGAGGCAATCATGGCTTTGGTCCAGAAGGACGGAGGGAACTCGAAATGAAGAAGTTTGGCATATTTTTTGGATTGGCACCGCTAGTTGCGGTTCCTTGCATCTTTGGCAATGGCGGAAATGCAGCACTAGCGACATTCGCTACCGGGGAAGGTGAAGGGGAAGGAGAGGTTGTTTCATCTGGAGAAGTTTCCGTTTCGGAAACTTCATCGGAAACCTCTTCGGAATCATCTACCCCTACTATCACCTATGAATATAGGGTAATGGAAGCCATCATAGGCTATAGGGATAGCGAGGACGTCTCCTATGCAAAGGGCGATTCAAGGATAGGGAGCTACTTCCTGTCCGCCGATGGCTGGAACGATGGCGATACATATGACATCACGATGACCATTACCGGCAACGTAACCACCAAACTCGCTGACAAGGTTGTATATATCTATGAATATAGGCCTACCTTGGTAAAATGGTGCGGAAGCGAAATATCGATGAATGGCGACAAGACTTATACATTGGCAAAACCTGTTGAAAAGGGAGACTATGCGCTAGAAATCAACTTTACCAAGACAATGATTACCAACCCAATGGATCTCACTAGCATAAACTGGTCATCCCTCCTTACCGTGCAGAACCTCATGACCATCGGTTCATGGGTTGTCATAATTGTCGGTATATTGATTCTCTATGGGCTAAACAGGAGATACAAGAAGAGGGGTTCCACCACATTGGAGGAAGTCAAGAAGTCCATTTCCAGCGAGATAGAGAATGTCTATGGCGTGGAAATGGCAAAGTCAATCAATTCGTTGCTGGATACTTCCATAAAGGCTGCCTTTACGGCAATAGACGAAAAGCTTTCCAAGCTAGACAACAACAATGCGACCTTGGTCCGTTGCCTACTCGTCATGCAGGAGAATACCCCAGAGGCCAGACTTGCCGTTACCAAGTATTTGAGCGAGCTCGATACGGCAGAGGATAGCAAGGCGGAAGAGGTAAAGAAACTAATCGAGGCCGAAATGGAAAAGTACAAGGCCGACCAGGAAGCCAAGGAAAAGGCCTTGGAGGAAGCAAGGAAGGTCAATGAGCAATGGAAGGACAAGGCTTCTTCCACCGATACCGAACCAAAGGAATCAATCGATAGCAATGCAGGGGATGGAACTACCATATGAGTACAAAGCTCAAATGGTGCCTATGGGTAGGTCTATTCCTCTTGGTTGGTGGGATAGCGCTTGTCGTAGGGTTCTATTATGCAGGGTTTGACATACTTGGCTGGTTCACCTCCAAGTATGCGTTCATAGTCTATTTCTTCGTAGGGGCTTACCTGTTCCTGGTGTCGGCACTATTGGTGAACGATTACATAAGGAAGTAGAGAGATGTTGAAGAAGGCAAACAAGAAGATAATACTTGGGGTTGGGGCACTCCTATCGTGCATAGCGATAGTCGGGCTTTGCTCCTTTTTCCCTTTTATATTCGACCCATCGAAGTGGCAGAATAGCGAATTTTTGAGCGATGAACTCATAGTCGCTGCGATAACCATATTCTCGGTTATATGCCTAATGTTCATAGCGCAGGCATCCAACGCCCAGAACCCAAATTCCAACATAGCAAGGGCAAGGGTTCGCTTCCTTGGTGGAACCACAAAGGATAGCGAGGGAAGGTCTATAAGAATTGAGGGAAGTGTCGAAAGGATAACCAGGCACAACAAGATTTCCGCCTTCTCCCAATGGGTGAAGAAAGTCATGCAGCCAAGGGATATACAATCCGCCAAGGAAAGGATGCTCACCAAGTCTGGGATAAACGATTTCTCGTTGCTTGAACTCGATGATAGTGAATTATGGAACCTCACCAAGGATCCGCAGAAGTATGGAGACAAGTTCTACAAGAGGATAACCAAGAAGGAATACAAGGAGATAGAGAGGGCAAAGAGGCTTCGTGTCGATGTGGTCGATCCTTCCTACTACCTCACCTGTTCGTCCATAGACAGCAACAAGACCATTACGGAGAAGTCAGGTGGCGAGACAAGGAAGAAGGCAACGCTCCTCTCCTATTCCATCGTCTCGAAGATAGTCATCGGGCTTATAATCGGAATGATATTTGCCTCGTTGATTCTAGATACCTCCACCGGTGTCGAACAGGCAAAGGCCTGGATGAAGTTCGTTTCCAGGATGTTCTCCATGGCAACATCTTCCCTCATGGGATACATGATTGGTTGTCAGGTGAACGACATCGACGCAGACTTCATCGAGATGAAGTGCCTTGCTCACGACCAGTTCTTTGAGGACAATACCTTTGTCCCAAAGACCGAGCAGGAACTTGCAAAAGAGGAGTTCGTGGAACGCGTAAAGAGGGAAGGGACGCTATTGACCTATGAAAAGGGAAAGGAAGGAAAATCCTGCGATTAGGAAGTATGAGGAAGCCCAACGCCTCGAAAGGGAAAGGATAGGTAACGAGCCTTCACCATGGAAGAGGTTCTGGAAGAGGGTTTGGCATTTGGTTTCATGGCCGTTCAAGTGGCTATGGGCGCAATGCCACGACTGGCGCTTCCTTGCATTGTTCCTGATAGTGATGGCAGTTGTCTCATCCGAAGTGTGGATATTCTACCTATTGGCGCTATTATCGTGGGGAACGGACTTCGGAAAGTGGGCGCTTGGCATTGGCTCTACGATGTGGGCGTTCTGGCTGTTGCCGGGAACTCCGTTCATACCACTTTGCATAGCGATAACAATGGGGTTGCAGGCAATAATCGACAAGGTAAAATATAGGAAGGGAAAGGAAGGTAGCCATGGCAGAGGAAATGGAAAAGACGGAAGAGATAGCCAATGAAGAAACCGACGGCTATAGGAAGATGTCGACAGCGGAGTTCTGGATAAGGTTCTCGATATGGGTTCTCCTTGCCCTTGTAGCACCTCTTGTCTACATAGCGGTGGCATATGGGATGTTCACTACCAGCAAGGGTGGCGATACCTGCCTTACGGGTTGGGGAACTGTAGCCATAATGTTTACGTGCATAATGCTCATGGTGATAGTGAGCCAGGCAAAGAAGGGAATGCGGTACGGAAGCATGGCAAGGCAGTGCATAGACGGATATACGGTGTTGATACCGATATTCTGCCTTATAGTGCTCCTGGAGGCCATAAAGGGCAATATAGAGAGCTTCGAGAGATTCCTTATAGTGATGATTGTCTGCGAAGCCATTGCGGTGCCTATAAACCCAATGAGAAAATGGGCGGAGCAAAATCACATAGAGAGGGCTGAGGGCTTCATAGCGAGGACATTGAAGAAGGCTCTTGGCAAGGACAAGAAGGAAGAAAAGAAATAAGCCATGGAAAAATTTCATGGCTTTTTTAAAAAGATATTGAAAAAGCAAAAAAACCGACTATAATGATGACGATGGGAAAGACGCATTTCCATTTGGTGTATGGCAATTTGTAAGTTTGTTCCATATTCCATCCTTTGAAAATTTTGGTGCCGCAGCTTTTAACCCCCTTTGTTGAGTAGCACCGATTGAAGCCACTGTGCGTGAGTGGCTTTTTTTGTTGTTTAAAAGGAAGCCCATAAAATGTAGAATTATGTTATGGAATATTCAGGTTACTCAAATATGGTAGTGTCTAGGCGCACATATAGGGACAAGTGCGAATGGTGGCAGAGAACCACCGTCAACGGCCAGATAACGCTTAGCATACTGGCACATACCGTTGCCCCAAACGGCACGTTTAGGGCAAAGAACGTGTCCAATCACTATATGGGAAAGACAATGGAAGGCGATATAAGGCTATCCAACGGATATGTACTCATAGAGACGCCTGACGATGTATCGTTCCTGAGACCGGATGATTACGTAAGGTATGAGGGAATCTTCTATCGTGTCGATACCATACAGAGAAGGGAACTTGCAAGGACAAGGATGAACATGAAGCATCCCATTTGCGTATTTGTCATACAACTCGTGAGGTAGTGCCATGGAAAGCAGGACGAGGCGTGAGGCAACAATGTCCCTTGCAAGGGAGATATTGGACGGTAGGGTAAGGGAGATAGCGAGTGAAGCCCCCAAAAGGACAATGGATCTTGTCGAGATGAAGTGGCATAAATCCAAATTCCTTGGCGATACCGGAATAGACATAGGCTCATTGGGTAAGGAAGGGTATGACTTCAAGGGTAGGAGATACCTACGCTATGAAAGAACGAAAGAGGAACTTGGAAGGAGAAGGAGCAAGAAAAGGCAGGAAGCCTTTGCCCTTATGGAGAAATCCGAGATTGACGTTGTTACGATGGTCAAGAGGGAATCTGATAGGGAAAGGAAGAAAACCAAGATAAGGCAGGGAAGCGAAAAAGAGGTGTTTGTCATACTTGCATACGAAAGGCTTCCAGGCGAGTACAAGGGGAATTACAAGGTTGATTCAAGCGGAACCGAAAAGAGGGGAATGAGGGTTTCGAAGCTTGATAGGTTGCTTGTCAGTTCCATAAGGAATTGGGCTAATAGGGAACAAATCAATGTAGATATAGAAATCGAGAGTAGTGGGAAGGAGTAGCCACCATGATGGAATACAGCAAGGTCATAACGACAATATCCAAGCAATTGGGTGCAATAGCAAAGGGGATTACCGAGGATTACGACATAGTGATATGTCCGGAAAGAATTTTTGTCGATGATTATCTCCCATCGATAGAGCAATACTATGAAAGGAATTCCGAATTGCCTTCCCTTGATGTGGAAATGCCAGAGGAAATACCTTATGCCAATACGATATTCGTTGTCATAAAGATTGGATCGGGGCAAAGGAACATGGCGGTTTCGGAAACTACCGTTACCTTGCAGGTAATGACGGAGGAAAACGATTTCGAGGTTACAAAGAAGATACTTGACAGGTTCCTTGCCGAATACAATTTCGAATATAGGGACGGCATTATACAGAGCTACTTCAACCCGGAGATGGTTTCATCTACCGATTCGGTATATTCTGGGTTTAGGGCAATGTACAATTGCCGTGGAACATTGAGGATACCAGAGGACAACCTTATGTTCGTCCAGGACATAATGGTGGGTATTCCTGACGAAAAAGGCGTTACCGAAATGCACAAGATACCATTCATTTCGCAGAGCTATGACAACCAGGCAAGTACCGACCCACAACCTCTTTCGGGGTATAATGGGGTTACGCTCAACCTAAATAGGCAGACAACCCAGACCGTTAGTTTGAATACATACCTATTCTATTTTTCCGATGTCGGTAACGACAAGGAAAAAGCTTGGGTGAATAGGTTTGCGGAGTCCATATTGAGGTCGCAAAGGAACATGAACAGGAAATTCAGGATTGCGATAAGGACGAATATAAATGGGGATAGCGCAGAAGATGAGGGAGGCAAGGTTTGCCTTGCCAATGACTGGTTCACCCTTGTCGGTACTACATACAACCAGGACTGGGGAGACATATCGACATGGGCTTTGACATTCAGCAGGTCGAAGGAAAGGGAAGAAGGTGAATAGGTATGGCAAAGACCGTTACCATAAGGATTCTTAACGAATCAAGCCCAAATTCCCCATCGCCTGACGCAAAGTCAGATGAAAGGAAGAACAAGCCAGAGGGTTCTGGTTCATCATCGAATGAACTGAAGATGGCAAAGGCTTTCTTCAAGCCCGTAACCTCAATGGTATTCCAGGCAGCCGAGGCAGGCTTCAATAGGTATCTTGACATGTCGGAGGACTACAAGGCACAGATTGGCGTCCAGAACGGAAAGGCTATCATAAACATAGGGAAGGACGTTTACAATTCCACCAAGAGCTTTGCGAAGATGGGAATGGCACTTGGCGGACCGATAGGTGGAATGATAGGGGCTGCGGTAGGCCTTGCAACCTCTGCCGGAAGGATTCGCTTGCAGGCTGCCAAGACACTTGCCGAACAGAATAGGAGCTTGCAGGAGCAGGCCTATTCGCTCTATTTCACGACCGCAAGGGCAGGCATGGTCAACTATTCAAGGGGAACGGAGAACTAATATGGACTTATATGCACACATAAATGGGGTCGACTACCAATTGGCTGTAGATGTCCCATTGACCGACAATCTTGGGGAGGAACTCGATTCCATGACCATAAACATACCCCATGTGCCGGGCTTGGACATAAAGCCATACGATGACGTCATAATCCATGACTATAGACCGAATTACAACAAGGACGGGACATTTTTGTATTCCAACCTACCATATAGGAACTACTCCGAGGCGTTTGACGATAGGTTCGTCATGGTTGCAAAGAAAAGGCTAAAGGGAAACACAAGGCATTTCTATAGGCATTTCCTTATATCTGATTGGCGTGATGAACAGGTGAACAATGTCGTAGGCATGTACAACTATTCCATAGACCTAATATCAGAAACAAAGATATTGGAGAAATATCCGCTGCCGAATAGGACGATAACAAATCCGTTGAATAGGCCTGGAAAGACAGTTGCGTGGATGGCAAACCATTTCTGCAATAGGTATTCTTGGAGGATAAAGGTAACTACCTTCCATTCGGAAAACAAATGGGAATACGTACCAAGGATTGTCGTATCGGGTTTCGAGAAGGATGCCAAGATCAGGAAGGGTAACGAAGAGGTTGCCGAATTGCTTGGCGTGGAAACCATAGGTAAGAGATTTGGCAACATAAGGTGCTTCGAGACATCATTCAATAACCCAAACCTACGTGAGGTACTGACAAAGATTTTCCAAGCGTCCAATTGCCTTCCATATATAAGGGATGGCGTCCTTTTCTGCATTGACCTAAAGAAGAAGAGGGATAGGTTCGAAAGCATCCCCGGAGAGATTTGGAAGAGTGGTTCCATGACTGGAAGCGATTATGTGGATAGGCTCAGGAAGAACTATTCCGGTGCACTTACCGGACCGCGAGGTACGAAATTCCATGAATTCGTCGGTTTTAGGAACATCAACTCCGCCACGATGAAAATAACCAATTTGAAAATCGAGACAAAGTATCCAATCTACTTGATAGACAAGTTTATCCTATGTTTCTACTCGGCGGAGGAGAATGGCGAACTAGTTAAGTATGACCTAACGAGTTTTGTCTTGCCTTCAACCACAAGGGCTTTGCTATCGAACGATTACCTATATTTCAACAAGCACCAGCCAAAGACGCTGAATGGGTATAAGGATTACCATGGCAACTATGTCCTTGGGCTTTGCGACTACCGCTTCATGACTGTCGAATATAAAATTGGTTCAAAGGAGATAACCGGTTTCGGTGATTTTATCCAATATACTGAAAACGGAATAACGTACAACAAGAAATGCGTACTTGAAAACGTACTTAACGTAGCATTGGAACACAAATACAATTCCAAGGCGTTTGAAGCTTCCCTAAAGCCAAACGAGAACCCAAACGTTTCCAATTACGTGAAACTCGACGTAGGGAAGAGGGAGTTTTATAAGGACATTGTTGCCCCAGAACCTTCAAGCGAATGGCTTTCTTCCGTTGTTGCGAAGGCATCGGCTTACCTTTTCGGTGATATAGATAGTAACAACAAGGATGGTGGATATGTTGGTAATAATACCCTTGCAATGAAGAACATCTTCTTTGAAATCGAGTACCAAGCCCAGATTTCATCTGCCGTAATCGTAGCCAAGGATAGGCATGACGGAGAGATAATGGCTCCTGATTCGCAACAGGAATCCCTTGCCATAACCGAACAGGACGGAATTGTTTCCGAGGTTAAGGCAAATAGGCTTGGAAACAAGACAAGGGTAGTTACCGCAAGGGTTCCATATGGCTTCGGGACAAGGCAATGGGATGCCTACTTGATAAGGATAGGCCAATGGAACGAGGAATATGGTATCTGCTACAAGAGGACAATAACGATTGGCGTTGGCTTCATATCGATAGTCTATTTCTTCTGCAAGGACTATGTGTTGGCCAATTTCTATACAAGCGTATTTGCAAAGTACAGGTCGTCTGCCTATGCTTCCATAGGGGAATCCGTATCAAGGGAGGAGAATAGGTACTTTTCGCTTCTTCTCTCCAACGATACGGCATTGCGCTGCGACACAAACCAGACCAATGGTGGCGACAACAGCCAAAGGGAATGGAAGGACTGGCAGGGTTTTGACGGCAAGGAATATGTCTATGGATATGACTTCAAATTGCCATTCGATTCCGTCATAGGACTTTTCAAGCCCTCAAAGGAGAACGAAAAGCCATTGGCAATGTATTCGTTGAATGCCCCAAAGCAAGACATATATTTCTTCGACGAGGCAACAAGCGCCCAAGCCGAATACCAATATTTCGTCTCCGATAGGGCACAATACCTCTCTGGCGATTCGCTTTGCATTTCCTTTGGAATGAGCGATAGCGTTACATCAGGCACATACATTAGGCAGATGTACCCAAACCTTTCCAACGTAACCCTTGATGCCTTGGGGATAAGCAAAGGCGAGAACGAAAGTTCGATTTCATCATATGGACAATACATTACCTATGATTCACCAATATCCGACGTAACGGGTACCATGCAGAACTTCCTTTCCCTACCGCTTTCGAAATCCGATGGCTCGGTAAGTGGGATAAAGTTCTCTTTCTGTGGAAACAAGGATAATGTCCAAGGGAAGGCATACGGAGAGGAAAACCTAAGCAATACCAAGCTTTCGATAGATTCCTTTTACTATGAACATCTATACAAATTGCCAAGAATCTCTTCCACCATTGCAACCTCTAGCGGACTAGAGGAATGCCATGTATCGGTATACGAGGACTACAAGGATTCCAAGGAAATCATTTCCGAGACATTCCAGGTCGATCCCGTTTCAGATGATGAGGGAACCGCCATATCTCCATATTTCATGAAGATGTCCCCAATGGCTGGTGATATGGTAGAGAAGAATTTCGCAAGGATATTGCCAGAGGACGATACATATCCGTTGCTACTATTTGCCGATAGCCATTTCTCTGCGACATCGGCTGAGGGATATGCCCTTCATTCCTTTGGCATGTATAGCCAAAAGGGTGATTTGTCCCTCACTAGGTTCAAGGAACTCGTAGGCAAGGAAATCAACAAGAAGATAACCACCCAGTTCTATGGTACCGGAAACTATGTCGGAACCACATTGGAGATAACGATACACAAGATAGTCAGGATAGATGAGTATGCAAGGTATCTAGTTGTCGATATGTCGTTCCATTCCAATGTTGCATTGCCAAGTAGTGCAACCGAACCATGGAAGAACCTGGAGAGCGTAGATGCAAGTCATGTCAATGTCGTTTGGTGGAACGCAGCCATGATAGATACCGATAAAGAAGAAATGAAACCATTAATCAACCAGGAAAGGCAAATAGATGGCGTAACCGGATACTACCCAAGCTTCCTTCATGCGGAAAGCGGAGATGTAGGGTTTGCCTATGACTATGCGTACCATTGGCATGGAACAAACAAGCCTACATACTTTACGACCATAGAAAACAGGGTAGGCTTTGTTTTCAACATGGCTTCGTTCCCAAATTACCAATCAAAGATTAAATACAAGGATGGAGTTCCTACGGTGGCAGGCAGCACATATTGGAACCCAACCGAAATAGATCCTACGGGAAATGCTGAACTTGCACAGCCAGTATTAAACTCAAGATGTGGTGTCTGGTATGGTGGTTCTACCCTAATCCCATCTACATGGAACTATGAGGCAACCCAGTCCAAGTTGGCTGACATATCGGCGGAATCCGCTGCAAAGGAACAAACTGTATTCTGGTTCTTGTCAAAGGATTCCATAGATAGTTCCTTCGACACTAACATCTCCTATTCAAGGGAAGAGGTGGAAGGTCTTGAAACCGCAGGGGGAATCAAGGTATTGCCTTGCTATACCGACTTTAAGGAAAGCGACCTTGGCAAGGAATGTGTCCATGGCTACATAAAGGAAGATGATACGCTGGAATCGAAGCCAACGGCAATGTATCTCGACATATATGAAACGATAACGGTCGAATCCCCAGAATGGAAGAGTGCAAAATGCTTTATTGTCGATAGGGATGGACTATACCATTTTGTATTTGGCACTAACATTGCAAACCCACAACTTGTCCCCGGGACAACGGTGAAACTTTATCGGAGGAAACTCTACCTATCCATTGTCCCAGACAGGTCTAGGACCGTATATGGATACAACGATATGGAACCTAGATATAGAACTGCAAACTATGCAAATGCCGATGATATAGACACGGTAACGCCTTCGTCAACCCAAGGGTGTGTCCAAAGGGATGGCTTTGGTAATGTTGGGAAAATCTAAAAAATTGGAAAAGGGCTTCCATTTGGTTTAGAATACTAAGGTAGGAGACAAACAAGATGTTATGGGTTCATGTAGGAGTAGATGGTTCGATTGATTGCCAGGTCAACGTAGGCAACAAGGTTAGGCAGGGGAACGGCTTCGAGCTGTTCATCGTAACCGAAACGAACAATGTCGAGAACTTCGAGATAAACAGGGTCGGCTACATAAAACCCGGCGAACAGGAAATCGTAAGTTTGAACGTTCCTGTTCGTAGGGAAGAAAACATTGAGTTCGAATTGAACCGCCCAAGCCAAGCCAATTCATTTTTCAAGGGTGGTGCTACCTATAATGGGTATATGGCTTCCATACCTTCCGATGCCACTACATTCTATGGTAACGGTGGACATATCCAACTTGTAATATATGCCGTTTCGGTAGATGGCAGGTCGGAGAATACCCAAAACGTAACCGTTTTCGTCGAACCTACATACGGAAATAAGTATGTAGGGATTTCGGATAATGACTATAGTGTTATTTTGGGCTTAATTGATGATTTGTACAAATATAAGATAGCCAACATAAAGGACGGCACTGGCGCAAATTCAATCCAGCAAAACCAGGACGGTACCGGAGGTAAGTTCGATTTTTCCGGGAAGAACCCAAATGCTTTTAGTTTTGATGCCACATTGAATGGGGAATTAGACTATGGTGCATTGGGAGCCTTCAGTTCCTCGTTTGGGGGAAAGGGACAAGCTAGAGGCAAAAGAAGCTTTCAGGTAGGAACAAATACGATTGCCTATGGAAACTATACCTTTGCGTCAGGGTCTGACAGCGTTGCCATGGGTCCTGCATCCCACGTGGAAGGATACAACAACACAACTGGTCCAACCGCAGACAGTTCCCATGCCGAGGGCGGAGAGAACCTCGTAACCTCGAACAGGGGTCATGTCGAGGGCTATAAGAATATCGTAAAGGGCATGAATGGACATGGTGAGGGTGAGAATGTCCTCGTAACCGAGAATGCAGAGGCAGGACATGCCGAGGGAACGAACACCAAGGCCAACAATCTCTCTGCACATGCCGAGGGTCAGCAAACCGAAGCCAATGGGATAAACTCTCATTCCGAAAATACATTGACAAAGGCCAATGGGGATAGTTCCCATGCCGAGGGATATGGAAATGAGGTAAATTCGTATGCAGGTCACATCGAGGGTTCCGGGAACAAGATACTCAATACCCTTCCATCCTCTGGGGGTGGAGACACCCCAGGACCATCGCCTATAAACCCAGACGATCCAAACTTCAACATAAACGAACATTTAGGTTACAATTCCCATGTTGAGGGTTCGTTGAATATCAGTTATGGCTATAATTCCCATACGGAAGGGACAAAGAATACCACATTCGGACACTATGCACACACAGAGGGTTCCGGAAACAAGAACTATGGTACAAACAACCATATGGAAGGTTCCCAGAACAAGATGTCCAGCACTGCTGCCGTTGCCATCACCGATTCCCACATTGAGGGAACAAACAACAATATAACCAATCCATGTTCCAACCTACATATGGGAGGTGTATCCAATACTGGCGGGGCAGACGGTGCATATGTGATGGGACACAACAACGATGTCTCCTCCACCGCAAGGTATTCTGCCACATTCGGGAAGGGCCTGAAGACAACCGACGAGGATACCATAGTACTTGGGACATACAACAAGGTACAGCAGGGAACCGGAAGGATGGTTGTCATAGGTAACGGAACATCCGATACAGCAAGGAAAAATGCTGTTGAGATAATGAGGGATGGCAGGGTCAAGATATCCAAGGCACCAGAGGAAAATGACGATGCTGTTAGGTTGTGGGAACTCCACTCAAAGCAGAATCTCATATATGGTGCCCAGGCAGAGGCACTTGATTCGACCATCACCAAAGCCAAAGTCGATAAATATGAGGGCTATGAGACTAAGATAAACTCGAATACCAACGAGATTTCAACAATAAAGGGAACAATAAGCGACCTTTCTTCTATTGATGATCATCTTTCCACTACATCAACCAAACCAGTTCAAAATAAAGTAATTACTAATGCAATTACTAATGCAATTAATGGCATTGGCTATATAAACCAATTCTTCGAAAAGGATTATAAAAACCTTGATAGTGATGCCGTTGTCAATAAAGGCTTAATTGTTTCTACTAACGGTGATGTCGTTGTCAACCGTCATTTAACCATTAAAGGTGCTACTAAATTAACAACTGGTTTAGCGCCAATACATACATTTAAATTCATGGATAATACCACTAATTGTTCCCTAGACGTTTATTGGGATAACATAATTCTTGGTACTAATCCTACCACTTATAGCTATGTTGGTGTTTTGCATGGATTTAACGGTGGCTATGCGCAAGACGTATATGGCACATATCAAGTTTCAGGGGCTACATTACAAATTTTATCTGTATTCTATAATGATATGGATGGACTAAAGCAAGTCGTATGGAATTTTATAAATGATAGTAAGAACACTAATGTTTTTGTTACTGACGGCAAACTAGATACCATTGGACAAAAGCAAGACGATGGCTCAGTTATTTATAACGATAGCTTGACTGTTAATGCCGATGGAAATGTCAATGTCCATGAGAACTTAATTGTTCAAGGCAATGCCACACTAAGTGGAGTTACCATTTCAGGGGATACTGATGCCGATTACATACAATCGAATAAGAGGAATGTAGACCTTATGGTTCATTCCGCATACGGTCATTGTGTCCTTCGTGTATCCGATCACTATGCAATGGTCTTTGGCGATGACCTTGGGGAAAATTTCACGGTTAGCCTAAAGGACGACCCTTCGCCGACAAGCAGGGGAGGTAAGATAGTTGGCCACATCGGAGGTGGCGCTAGTTATGTCCCAACCTCCAATTCGGACTTGACGCCAAAGAAATACGTGGACGGAGAGATTGGAAAACTCCAGACTGACTGGGAGTTCCTCGGCAAGGTTGCCGAAAAGACCTTCTCCAAGGCGTTCACCGAGGTCAAACCGGGTAGCAGTGGCATACCAAGTGGCAATGCCACTGTCAATGTTACCGCAACTACTTACCAGAAAAAGGTTGAGGGTGCAATAGTTGGCTATAAGACAATAGTTGACATTACATGTAGGTGCGAACAGTTCAACCTAAACGATGTAGGATTGAACGTATTGCTTTCAAAGGTCGGAAGCCGTTGGTTCGTACCAAGGATGGCAATAGCCAAGGTAAACATGGCATCTACTGCGTTCAATACCATGATGGACAAACTGAATGCGCAGAAGGACGATGTAGGAATTTCCGTGGAGGAGGTAGCCGTATTCAAGGATAACAGGGGTGTGAGTGGAAACCCAGGTGCACTCAATGTGAGTGGTGTAACCAACGGCCAGGTTGTGTATGATGCCAGTGAATTCAGGGTATTCGCGGTAATGCTAGAACTCGACAAGGACAACGAGGGAAAGGCTATCCCTTGCACCGGTGCTCATTACAAGATAAGCATCTTCCACCCACAGACAATCTTATAGAGAAGGAGGACAGTATATGTCGACAATAATGAAAAAACCCCTCATTGAAACCATAATGGACAATTTGGATGGGGACACATTGGCAAAGCTACATTCCGACATCGATTCGGACACTGGCTATTCGGAATACAACCTTTTGGAGAGGTATCTTCCCCAACTCGGGGAAAACGAACAATCATTGGCGGTCAGGGCAACACTGATTACCAATGGGGAGACATTGGTTGGATCATACATCAAGTATTCCAGCCTTGGGGAAACCCATTCCTACCTATTGAACTATGGTAGGGGAGTGCACAAGGTCTATATCTATGAAATCAATGAGGAGAAAAGGACTACTTATCTTGTAGGCGAATGCCTTGGCGTTTCCGAACTCCGTAGGGTAATCGTGGATAGGCTCATAGAGATTGGTATCGGGAATGGCAGTACATCCGTCATCATAAGGAGGTATTGATATGGCTCTTTACCTAGGAAAGAAGAGGGTTGCACCCTCAATTCAAGTCAAGGTTCCATCTATGAAGGCATACTTCGAAGCAGGAGGGAGGTTTAATAGTAAAACCGCTACCTCATTTGAAGGGGTATGCAATTATGGAGATACTTCAAATGTTACGAATATGGATTTTATGTTTTCCAATTGCGATAAGCTTTATAGGATACCTCTATTAGATACATCAAATGTTATTAGCATGTATGGTATGTTCTGGTTTTGCAGTAATCTTCTAACTATACCTCAATTAGATACTTCAAATGTTACAAATATGAATAGTATGTTCTATAGATGCAATCATCTTACAACTATACCTTTATTAGACACCTCAAAGGTTACTAATATGAAAAGTATGTTCGATGAATGCAGTGATTTAACTTCTATACCTGCGTTTAATGTACAAAATGTTACTAATATGGAAGGAATATTCAATAATTGTTTTGCGATTACTGAAATTCATATGTATGGCATGAAAGTTAGTTTTCAAATTAATGATTATAGAAGCAAGTTCACGCGAGAGGCTTTAGTGGAAATCCTCAACAATCTTGCAACTGTAACTTCAACTCAAACATTTACCATGGGTTCAACGAACCTTGCAAAATTAACAGATGAAGATAAGGCTATTGCAACCGGTAAGGGTTGGACACTAGCATAGAAAGGAGATAATTATGGAAGAAACAAAAACCACAGCAAAAATCGAGGTAAGGAAACTTGAACCCTCGAAAGGAAAACACCTAAGAAACAGAAAGACACTCGATTGCTTCGAGGGGGCTATCTATCTAGGTATCTATGATTCAGTCGACAACTATGAGGAGATTACTGACTCCGAATACAAGTCCTATTTGAAGAAACTGGAGGAAAACGCAAATGCCGACAGACACTAAGTTAAAGGAACTCATAATCAATGAGTTGACCGAGGAACAATACAAGGCTCTAACGCCAAACGATGATGAATTGTACCTCACCCCAGATGGAAGCATCACCAAGAATGAAAACGGAAGCTATGTTTTCAATGACGGCCTAGAAGTAAAGTCTAATGGAGACGTTACTGTAGGAAAGAACCTTGAAGTCGATGGGACTGCAAAGTTGAATGGTGGATTAGAATTTATACATAGGTATAGTTTAAATAGTAACGATTACCTTAATATTGTATTTGAAAAAACTATTGGATACTCAATATATTCAGGTTTTGGCTATTTAGAAGTAAATGGAAATTTAACTGCTTGTATATTTAGGTATTTAAAGAGTGGAACAACAGTAAATATAATTTGGGCAATAACCAATGATTCAATTTGCACATATGATGGCGATAAATTAACCGAAAATATAATAGCAAAAGAAGTAAATTGTCAAAGCAAACTCTTCATCCACACCCTAACCCTAACCGCTTCGGATAAAACATATATATTAGTCTACGATAGTACCAACAACCTCAATGTAGATTCCGTTGCCGACCTTAGAACCATAATGAAGATTTCCTCCTCCCACGAGAGTGAGGTACTTCCATTGTGCTCCAGCGACATGACTTCCACTGCTTGCCTAAAGGTAACGACATCGATTTGCCAAATCGGAACGAACAACGTAACGGCAGTAGCCGACAAGGTAGACTTGAAGTAAAGGAGAAAGAACATGAAGTACAGCAAGACAATGCAATTGCCCCTAGATGGGGAAACCATAGAACTAAAGGAAAAGTCCATCTATGATGGAAAGACCAAGAGGTTCACCTGCGTATGCGAAGATGAAACCACCAAGATTGTTCCCATTACCTTCAGTGGCAAGGTGGCAACCATCGGCAAGGTAGACGGCAAGGGCGAGATAGAAATCTTCTTCGAGTGTTGAATTTCCCATTATGGTAACTATAATTTAGGGGAATAGTGAAATCATTATAGGAGGTTTACATGACAAAGACATACCATGGAACAATCGAATTGCCATCAAAGCCATTGACCGTTGACCTTAAAGCCCCATCCGAATACTTCGATGGGCAGACAAAGCAATTCCTCATGTCCGACGACAATGGAAGCAGGCTCATTCCTGTTACCTTTGATGGGAAGAAGGCAACCATCCCAGCCGTCAAGGGAACTGGGAAGTTGATGATATACTTCGTATATTGAAACCACAAAAAGAAACTTGTATTATGCAAGTGAACGATGAACTGCTACCTGCTCCTTGGTGGCAGTTTTTCTTTACCTTAAATCAACCTAAAAATATAAAAAAGTATTTCCATTTTCTATTTACTTATCTTAATATGTTGGTACGAACAAAGGAGAAAAAAATGAAAAAAAACAAATTCGACTATGATGAAAAGGTCTATGAAAATGGTCTAGACCTAAGTATTTCCGTCCAGTTCTTCAAGGGCAAGGATGGCAAGATGGACATGCTATCCTGCACCGTAAGCGACGGAGTAAAGACAAATGACTATGGAATGGTCGCTGGGAAGACGACCCTCGAGGACGTCATCAGGGAGTTCCTAAAGCAATGAAAAGGAGAACCATAGAGGAAGTCCACGATAGGGGCATAGAGAACAGGAAGTTTGCCAAGTTCATCGATATGGTCATTGCCGAGGGATATGAAATACCGAACATAAGGGAAACGAACGTAATGTTCAAGTTCAAGATGAACCTAAAAACCCAAAAGAAGCTCGATGAGATGTTTAAAAAGAAGGAGAAAGAATTAAAATGAATTTTAAACACACGACTTATGAATGGAGTGGACACAAATTCATTCGGGTATCGGAGAAACGTTATGATAACTTCATTCGTTACTTTGAGAACCTTAACAGAATCGAAGGCAATTCCTTTATGGAATGGCATGATTCCTATGACTGGTCATTAAGGGAAAAAGAGCATCCGATCGGTTCTTGGGAAGCCCAAGTTGACTGTAAGGTTGCAAGGTGCTATTACGGTGGTCCCAAATCAGAATACTGGATTAGATTGGACTATATCGAAGCGAACGGCTACGACATTGACACGATAGTCCCAAAGCCAAGGAAGCCAAGGAACACGAGACAGTTAAAGATGATAACCGACCATTTATGCGATGTCTTCGACTACATATTCAGGTTGAAAGCCACCAGTAAAGCCAAACAACAGCCATCCATACGACCAATGCCAAAGAAAAAAGCAATAAAAAGGTCGACAAAGAATTATTAGAAAAAGCAAGTAAGGTCAAAAGTGTTGGAAATACAATGGATCAATTCGATATTTATTTAGATGAATTTCAAGAAAAGGAGAAATAATGAGCTACATAAAGACCGAAGATGGACACGTTTATGATGAAAGTGAAACCGTCCTCTCCACATTGCTAGGGACAAGGGTAGTCCAGACTTCCGACGAAATCGAACCACTCCTGGAATGCTTCATACTTAGAGATGGGGATAGAAACCAGAAAATCGTAGAGGTATGTTTCGATGAAAAAAGTGGTAAGTGCCTACGGAAAGATTATGGTAGCGTTGCTTACCACGAACTAGAAAAAGGCGAACAACTCTATGGTGCGACATGGCAGGGAAATAGCCTAATAGCCGTAGCAAAGCTAAATGAGAAAGGAAAATGGGAACTATTATGAGATACATTAGAACAAAAAACGGAATATATGAAAAAGATAAAACCAATTTCGAGATACATACTAGGATTAAAATCATAAATAAAAGAACAAATACAGTACTTAATGAACTAGTATGTCATGGATTGGCATACAATAACGAAAAGGAAAATTCATATTTCGAGGATAGGATATTTGCCGAATATTGTGTGGCACATAAATTGAATCCATTGAATTATAGGAGAGAAAAAGAAATATTTGATCCTAATGTTATTGCCGAAGCTGACACCATAGATGAACTTTGTGATGAGTTTGACTGGAAATGGAATGAAAAAGAGTTTCCATATAGCAAAGTAAGACAACATAGTAGATATGGTGGTTATGGCGACTTGGAAAGAGCAATGAGAGAAGAAGAGAATTATGGGAAACATCTTAACCATGATTATGAAATTTATGGTGCTATCTGGACTGATAAAGGGTTAATTTATGTCGCTAAAATGAATAATAAGGGGGTATTAGAACTATTATGAAATACATTAGAACGAAAAAAGGAAGAATAATTGATTTAGAAAAGTTTATCAATAACGAAAAAGATACACCTTACTATACAGACTTCATTTTTGATGAAATAACAAAAGATGGGCATTTGAAGTGGACTGCTGTTGGAACTGACAAAAATACAATGGAAAATCAACGAGGCAGAAGATGTCAATTTAGTGCTACTCTTAATAGTGAAATTATCAGCCAAGCCGATACCATCGAAGAACTGATATGTGATGACGATATTCTTTACCTTTATGACTTATATCCAGATGCAGTCTTAGTTGTTGAAGGAAAGATTAAGCCATTTGGTTACGACACAGCAATTGAATTGAAAGAATGGTTAGGCTATAAACACTATAAACCTAAATTTGATTTATTTACAAAAGATACTGAAGGAAACTATATCAAAAGAGCAAAGACAAATGAGAAAGGAGAACTGGAATTGTTATGAAAAAGAAACTTAAAGACTTAACTGATGAAGAAATAGATTCACTTTGTAAAAAGTATAACGATTGTACAAGAGAAATAGGAAAACCCAGATGCCCTCTCTGGTATAACTCTCGTTGTTTGAGGGGAGAGATAGAGAAAAATAGGTATTTGCAAGAAGAGGTGTTGTTATGAGATTGACAAAGAAAAATAAAGGAACAGGTAGTTGGACACAACTTGGCGATAAATATTTGCCTGCTCACAATGTAAAGCATAAAGAATGTGTCAATAAGCTCGGACAGTTGGAAGATATTGAAGAAAAAATTGGAATTGACCTAGTTACGTTATTCAAAGCATTTAATGGACTATATTATAGAAAAGATAATGAAATTAAATTTTCTTGGCATATAGCATTAGTGGATTGGACTATCTATATCCTTGAAGAAAGTGTGGAAATTGGAAAGGGTGTCGGACTAGGATTGACCGAATACGGCAAGACTTGGGCGCTAACGAAGGAGGAGTTATTGAATGATTAGTGGGAATGATATGTATAAATTCTTTACAACTAGAGTTGAGGCATCATTTATCATTGCTAATAAAAATGTCAATGTCCCCTTTTTGGAGAAGTGTTCTGACTTAAAACGATATAATGAATATGTAAGTCTGAATGCAGCTGATTACCAAGACAAACTACTAACAAAAGAAGAATTTGATTTATTGAAGGAATTCTTGGGGAATTCATAGGAAAATGATCGGAGAGTATTTGAAAAAGTCGCTAAAGGCAAAATATAGAATGTTCAAAGGCTGTAGAGGCTTTCATAAGGAATATAATTATGTGTATAAAGAAAAAGGAGAATAATATTTACCATGAAATATACAAGGAAGTTTGAATTTATTCCTTCTTGGGAATCAAGAGGCAAGAGTTTATGCACCACAAACGATTTATATGAGATACCGCCTTTCAACTGGATTGCAAGGTTCCTTAATCAAAGTGGGTGGCAAATAGATTCATTCAAGTATATAGATGATACCTATCCACATTATCCTACCGATGAGATGAAAAGCATTGAACTATATTGCTCAAAGGAAACTGAATCGTTTGTGGAAGAAAAGACCTACGCATATTGGTCATCTAGCAATAGTGAACTATCATTCTACAATTCCTATACAAAGAAGAGAGAAAAAATGGAAATAGATTTTTATAGTTGATATGGAACCAAGGTATGATGAACTCCCAAGGAAGATATTGCTTGGGATAATAAGGGCACTAGAAACAAAGTCTAGTGGAAGGGACTGCCTGGAATTCGCTACCGCAAGGAACAGGGAAGAAATATCCACGTATGCAAAGCTAATATCCAAGGAAAGGGATATGTCCAAAGAAGTGGAAAACCTCTATTCAAGCCTGCAAAAGACAATGAAAATCGTTTATGGCGATGGATCGAGGAACGATATTTCGGAAGCCGAATGGAAGGCACTTGATAGTTCTGAGAAGGAATACGAGAAGGCAAGTACCAAACTAAAAAAACTAAGGGAAGAGATAAGGGGATACAACTGATGGATTACAATGCTGCAATAGATGCAATAACAAGGGATACTTCGCTTATGGCGTATAGGAAGTCATTGGGCGATTTGTCTGAAGAATCGGCAATGTTTATGTATAATGGAAAACTATCGACATTCGAGAGCCTTGCAAGGGTAAAGGATAGGAAGATAACCAAGGAAGATTTGGGGGCAACCGACTGGGAAGTGGTAAGCCTCAACGAATAGGGGAATGGAAATGAAGTTCATGTTGCCAAGCGGTAGCCACGTTCCGATCATATACGGATACGAAACGGCTTACCTATACAAGACGAAAGAGGATTTGTATACCGTTGCCAAGACGCCTGGAAAGGCTCTGGCAAACATAAAGTCCAGACTTGGTTTCCTGTTGCAGGAACGCCCATCAAGCATTGGAATAGGGATTTGCGATTTGTATCGTGTGGATATATAATTAGCCTATGGAAATAACCTTGGACTATAAACCACACTTTGCGACGCCAGAGGACTTCAAGACCTACTCCGGCATAGACCTATCGGAGGAATTGCTTCCACCGCAGACACCGGATTCATTCATGCTGGACGTCGAACAAAGGATAATAAACTACATTTCGCTCCAATCATGGCTTCCACTAAGGAAGATGATCCGCGATAACAAATTGAGCCAATACCAAGTCAATTCGTTGGCACTTGCGATATTGCAGCAAACGAAATACGAATTCTTCAATGGTACATCATCAATGGATAGTGGAATCGACCCGGAAAGGGGAAAGGTGAGTTCCAGGGACGACCTCAATAGGGCAGCTATTTGCCAAGACGCAATAGATACTCTCCAATGCTCTGGGTTGATAAGCAGGGTAATGAGGGGATATTACTAAGAAAAAGACCTCGGTAAGACCGGGGTTTTAATTTTTTAACAAATTTCATAAATTTTTCAAAAAACTATTGAACTTGTTTAAACTTTGTTTTATCATTGTTTCGTGAAAGGAGAAAACAAATGACAAAATTGAAGAAGGCAAGGCTCTTGAAGGGATACACCATAGAAAAGGTTGCTACCGACCTAGGCATCACCAAGCAACGCTACTACCAAATAGAGATACGTGGTTTGGAAAGATGTTCCGAAAGGAATACAAACAACCTATGCGAATATTTCGGCGTAAGTAACAAGTTCGACCTAATCGGCATTGACATAATGAAGGTTGTGCCAAAGACCAAGGAAGAATGGGAATCGTTCGAGAGGACAATAAAGGAAACAAAGAAGAAACAGGGAATTGAATAATGGGAGTATTGAAGAATATACTTAACAGCGTAAACGGAATGTGGGTTGAATTGAGGGAGTTGAAAAAGCTCCAGGATCCAACCAACAAGGTCAAGGCAGAGGCGTTTGACAAGCTCAACGAGACATTGGCAAAAGCCCAAGGCGGTATAAAGGTAAGGAACATATCCGCAAAGATTGACGAAAAAGGGAACGATTATGTAGAGGTAAGGTATCAACCAATCATCGAAAGAATTTATGTCGATAGCAATGGGGAAACCAACTCGACACCATTGTTCAAGGCTCTCAACCATTCCGATTTGGTATCGTTCAAGGACCAGATGAAGATAAGGGACGCAATCGATAAGCAAATCAGGAATATCAAGGATTAGGAGGTAAGGAAATGGGAAAGGAAAGAGAATCAAGGGGAACGGAATGGAGCGGACTTATCGTAAGCTATATGCAAAAGAGGCAAATGACAGTTGCCGATTTGTCAAAGGCTTCGGGAATTTCCAAGGCTTCAATCTATGAATTGCTCAACGGAAATACAAGAACTTTGAATTCCTCTACGTTGATAGCCTATGTCAAGGCACTTGGCATACCAACCGAGGAAATATCAGAATTCCTTGACAATATGTAAAAAGGAAAGGGGGTAAAATGGACAATAAGGATTATTTCAGCAAGGAAAACGAAAAGAAGTACATGTCATATTCGCAGTTCAAGGATTTCCTTGAATGTGAGGAAATGGCATTGGCAAAGGTAGAGGGTAGGTTCTCCGAACCTCCTTCCAAGGCAATGTTGCAAGGATTGTATATAGACGCCCATTTCTCAAACGAAATGGAAGAATTTACGAAAGAGCATGGCGATTTGTTCAAGAAGGACGGAACGCTAAAGTCCGATTACGAGATATGCAACAAGGTTATCGAGGCAATAGAGGGAGACAATGAACTCCTTGACCAATTCTATTCAGGCGAAAGCCAAAGGATAGTCAAGGGAACTATCTCTGGAGTTCCGTTCAAGGGAAAGATAGATATGCTATATCCGACCAAGATAGTCGATATGAAGGCAATGGCTAGTCTAGAACCTGCATGGGACGAAAACGAGTATAGGAAGAAACCCTTCTATAGTTTGTATAGGTATGACTTGCAGGCTGCCATATACCAGGAATTGGTAAGGCAGGAAACGGGAATGAAGCTTCCCTATTACCTAGCGGTTGCAACAAAGGAAAAAGTACCGCAAAAGAAGGTTTACCTCTTCTCTCAGGAAGTATTGGACAATGCCTTGAATCAGGTAAAGGAATTGGCACCTAGGTTCCAGAAGATAAAGGATCACGAACTAAAGCCCATTTGCTGTGGGAAGTGTGAATGGTGCCTACAAAACAAGAAGTTTGATATATTCGACATCGAAACGATAACAATGGAGGAAATGTAAAATGGCAGAAGAAAAGACAAGTTTCGAACAAGTACAGTCCAAGTTGATAGGGACTGTATTGGACAAAAGCAAAATCGAGGTCAAGGACGATGGAAGGGGCAACAAGCTTTCCTATCTATCATGGGCTTGGGCTTGGGCAGAGGTTTTGAAGGTATGCCCTGATGCGTCCTATGAAATCGAGAGGTTTGGTGAGGAAAGGCTTCCATACCAAAGGACACCAGAAGGTTTCATGGTATGGACAAAGGTTACGATGAAGGGCGTAACCAGGGAAATGTGGCTTCCTGTAATGGATAGCCATAACCTTACAATGCTATCCGAACCATGGAAGAAAGTAACCAAGAGGGGCGAGATAGCCGTTGAAAGGGCAACGATGACCGACATAAACAAGACAATCATGCGTTGTTTGGTAAAGAACATTGCAATGTTCGGTCTAGGCTTGAACATCTATGCCGGTGAAGATACCCCAAGGCAATTGGTTGCCGAATCAGACGTAATGGAAGCACCAAAACCCATATTCTGCAAGGAATGTGGAAAGGAGATAGCCCCATTCAAGAACATGAGTGCACAGGACTTTGCCACCAATACCTTGGCTTCCTATGGCAAGGAACTATGCCTTGAATGTGCCAACAAGGCAAAGGAAGAGAGAAAGAGGAAAGCCGAGGAAGAAAACAAGGATAAAAAGGAGTAATCAAGAATTATGCTAAACGTTATTACAATCGTAGGTCGCTTGACACGCGACCCGGAACTTAGGAAAACCAAGTCCGAAACAAGTGTCGCAAGTTTCACAGTTGCATGTGATGATTCAAGGAAGGCACCAGACGGAAGCAAACAAACCGTATTCCTTCCGGTAAGCGTATTCGGTAGCCAAGCCGACATAATAATGAAGTTCACCAAGAAAGGCTATTTGATTGGCATAAGCGGTAGGCTATCGCAACGCAAGTACCAAAACAAGCAAGGTGTTGAAATCACCTCTACCGAAGTCATTGCCAATACCATTGAACTAATGGAACCAAAGGCCAAGGAAGAAGCCGAGGGCGAAGTTCCAAAGGCAACCGCACCAGAAGAAAAGACCGAAAGTGCCGTTAAGCCAGCAGGTGATGACGGAATGCTAGACGACGATTTGCCGTTCTAGTCCATAGGACAACAAAAACCTACTTGCCCTTTCCAGGTTAGCGAAAGGGCTTTAAATACGGGGAAGAGGGAATTGGTAGTTCTGCCATTCTTCCAATTCCTCCGAGCCAACTACTCGGCTTCCCCACCAACGTTTATTTAATGGCAAGAATTATAATGATGATTCAACAGAAAGGGTGGAAGTTTCGCAAATGGCAGATTTGAACGAACTAAAGGCAAGATACAGCAATATACCACAGGAAATGACGCAAATGCGTAGATGGGTTTGTTTCAAGGTTGTGGAGAGGGATGGGAAAAAGACCAAAGTCCCATTTGATCCCCATACCGGAAACGGAGCGAAAAGCAACGATAAGAATACCTGGGGTGATTTTGACGAGGCCATAAATGCCTGCGCCAAATACAATCTTGACGGACTTGGTTTTGAATTGGGTGATGGCATTTGTGGAATAGATTTGGATAACCACCCAGACAGCAATGGCGAATTCATGCCTGCAAAACAATTCCAGGATCTTGCAAACGAATTTGTAAGGACAATGAATTCCTATAGCGAATGGAGTGTTTCTGGAAATGGGATTCACATATTCTTCTATGGAAAACTTCCAAGCGGTAGGAGAAAGACCTCCAATGTAGAGATGTATGATAGTGTACGCTTCTTTGCAATGACAGGAAAAAGCATTGGCAGGAGGTCTATAGCCTTTAGGGAAGAGGAAGCGACTTCCCTATGGAAGAAATATGTCGATGACAGTGAAGCGTTGGCCAAGAAGAAAAAGGAAGCCGAGGAAAGGAACAAGAAATACCTCGAAAGCCTTAGTGGGGTTGCAATACTCCAAAACCTAAGCGACAGCGAATTGATAGACAAGGCACAGAAAGCCCCAAATGGCGGAGCCAAGTTTTCAAGGTTGATGAGAGGCGATATGTCGGATTTCGATGGCGATCATTCAAAATGCGACCAATCGCTTTGCAATATGTTGGCGTTCTTTTCCAATAGGAATGCCGAACAAATCGATAGGATATTCCGCACTTCTGGCCTTATGAGGGAGAAATGGGATTCCAAGAGGGGCGATACCACCTATGGTGGGATAGTGATACAGAACGCGATTGATGATTGCTCCGCAACATACGTAAGGATAATAAAGGACACAACAAGCAAACAAGCGGAAGCCAATAATAGCGAAAAGGAAAAGGACAAGGAGAAGAGTCCGTTGCTTGTGGAAATGAACATAGATGATGATGGGGAGCCGATATTTAGGATCAACCCGTCTCTACCAAAGGGAAAGGCATACCACTTGGACGATACGGGGAACGCACTTAGGTTCTATGACTTCTTTGGTCAGCACTTCCATTGGAATGCTACCGACAAAGTGTTCATGTTCTGGACTGGAAAGACATGGATATTCGACAATAAGGGAATTGTCAGGAAATATGCAAACCAATTGATAGAGAACCTTCGTTCTGAACTTACGAACCTCAACGAACAGATAAAGGAATGCGGAAGCGAGGAAGAGGGCGAGGAAGTAAGGAAGAAGCTTTTGGGAATAAAGGCAGCCTGTGAAAAGAATATAACCAGAATATCCAACAAGGCAGGAAAGGATGCAATGATTTCGGAATTGCAGACACTTGGAAAAATGCCAATAATGAATGAAGAATTCGACAGTAATCCGTGGATATTGAATACAAATTCCGGCATTGTCGACCTAAAGACCGGAAACTTGATGAATTTCGATAGGGATTTGTTGCTATCGAAAAATACCAACATAGATGTTTCGTATGACGAACCAACCGAATGGCTAAAGTTCCTACATTCGATATTCGAAAGGCAGGACAAAAAGGAAACCGAGGAGATAATAGAGTGCTTCCAGAGGTCTATGGGCTATACGCTTACGGGGCTTTGTGGGGAACAAGTAATGTACTTGCTTCATGGCGGTGGATCAAACGGAAAGTCAACGGCAATGAAGGTCATGATGGACATAATGGGCGACTATTGCAAATCGATAGATTCCAGCCAACTTATGGTTCAGAAGAACCAAAGCACGTCCGTCCAATACTCATTGGCGGAACTCCAAGGTGCAAGGCTTGTCATAACGCAGGAAACCGACAAGGGTGCAAGGCTATCCGAATCCATGATTAAGCAATTGACCGGTGGCGATCCTATAAACGCCCAAAGGAAATATGGTAGGCCTTTTAGTTTCAGACCTATATTCAAGCTATGGATGATGACCAATAATTTGCCGATAATCACCGGTACCGACTATGGTATATGGCGCCGTATATTTCTAATTCCGTTCAAGAAGCAATTTACGGAAGAGCAAAAGGATAAGAGCCTACCCGAAAAACTATCTAAGGAATATCCACAGATACTTGGGTGGGCGATAAAAGGGTGCGTCAAGTACCTAGCCGATATGGACTTGCACAAGCCAGAATGCCTAGCAAGGGAAATAGCCCTATACCAAAACGATATGGATGTAGTTGCAAAGTTCCTCAATTCCGAATGTCAGGACAAGAGGAGCGAAAACCTCGAGAGAAAGACTTCCAAGAACGATTTGTACAAGGCTTTCAAGGCTTGGTCGTTCAACAACAACGAATATGCAATGCCTGAATCCAAGTTCAGCGATGAATTGATGAAAAAGGGTTTCAGGATAGAAACGGATAAGAAGAATGGCGCAAGGTACTATCTGGGCTTGATATTGAACGAGAATGCAATATGGACGGATAGTTTCCCAAAGCAGAGAAAGAAGAGTGGTTATGAAGAGGTAAATCCATTTGATGATGATATTTGATGAAAGGAAAAGGATATGGAGATATATATGGAAAACATAAAGTTTAAGCCTAGGGGAATCAACTGGCGTCGTCTTGAGAGTGCTGCGTGGCGCTCCTTGGTGGCAAACGAAAGCAACGAAGATAGGGAACGCCTCCGCAAGCAGGTGGCGGAACGTATCGACGAATACATTCGTGATGGTGGAATTGACCGCGACATAGCCGAACTCGATTTCATGTTCGTGGACGAAAACCTAAAGGAGAGGTTGGATGCCATCGGTAATCCGTCACTATGGACACCTGAAATGGGAAACCCAGCGGTGGTTACAGGGACTAGCGGAAGGTATGGACATAAGCTTGTCTTGAAACAAGATGACATGGATCCATCCGGAGTGGCACTCATAGCATGGTGGTCTCCATGTTCGAGAGAGGTCTGGATGGATTCAACGTTTAATGGAAAACCATTCCTTTCATCGCTCGTCAACAGACTTGCATCAAGGAAGGAACACACCGTGATGGACGCCGTTCGCAAGACATTTGTTGACAGACTATCCCTTGCCGAGAAGGCAATGTGCAAGAGAATTAATGAAACTTCGGGTTTTGGGAAACTCGTAGGGAGTACAATCCCCAAGGGCATTTGGGACTACATCAAAAGTTGTGAAAGCGAGGTATTGGGGGAGGAAGAATTATGATGGAAGAGGAAATGATATGAAGATAGTTGTATGTGTCGAGTATGTCGACGGAAGCAAGAAGGAGATACCGCTTGGGGACAAGTCCGTAAGCGAGGCAATAACGGTTATGGATTCCCTTCTTGATAGCGACAGAAACATAAAGACGGCAACCATAAGAAAGGTAAAACCAAATGTTTGTAAAGGTTAGCGGAGACTTGGAGATAACCAACCCTACGGAAGCAGTTGTCAAGTGGATTGAGGAAAACCTCACCCTTACCAACCCTACCTATGTCAACCTCATAAAAAGGGGCAAGGAACTTGTCGGTAGGCAAAGATATGTACAGCCTACGATAAAGTCCTATGTAGTGAGGAACGGAACGTATATCGTTCCATTTGGCTGCCTATATGGACTTGCCCCATTGTTCAATGGTTGCGAAAGGGAACTAGACCTTGCAGAACCCCATAGCAATGGTTTTGAGGGACTTCCTTGTGCCGTAAACCTATTCCCTTACCAAAAAAGAGCCGTTGAGGGCTTAATCAAGGCAAAGGGAGGTTTGCTAAAGGCTGGATGTGGTTCTGGAAAGACCTATATCGGCATAGAATTGCTAAGGCGCTTTCATCTCCGTTTCCTATGGATTTGCGGAAAGCAGGACTTGCTAAGACAGACACTAGAAAACATAAACAAGCTATATCCAAGCCTTGACATAGGCACGATTACCGATGGCGAGGTAAGAATGGGAAGAGACGGAACAATATCCACAGTCCAGACAATGATAAATGTCGATAGGAAACTATACGAAAACGAGTTCAACATAGTCATTGTCGACGAATGTCATGCCGTTGTTTCCAATCCACAGACAAGGGCAATGTATGCAAAGGTAATGTCTAGGTGCAAGGCAAGGTTCAAGTATGGGCTTACGGCAACACCGACAAGGCAAGACGGACTAACGAAGTTAATCTATGCAAATATAGGGATGTCTCCAAGGGGAACGTTCAAGCCCACTGCCGAGGTTTGCGATAGCGAAACCCAGTCATTGGTTGCAAGATACGAAACACTTGATTTGTTCACAAAGGATAGCTTCTCATACCTCAATGGCGATGGCACAATAGACTACAATGGACTTCTCGATTACCTTGCCAACAATGTCGAAAGGAACAGGAAGATAGCCGATAAGGTAAAATCGCTGGTCGATGGTGGAAGGAAGATTGCCCTTTTGTCAAATAGGGTATCCCACGTTGAGAAGCTTAACTCCATTTTGTGCGAAATGGGGGTAAGAAGCAAGATAGTAACGGGAAAGAGCAATAAGAAGCAAAGGCAAGAGGCACTCTCAAACCCCAATTCCTGGGACGTAATCTGCTCTACCGTATCGCTTTTCAAGGAAGGATTGGACATAAAATCGCTTGATACCACATTTATAGCGTTGCCGTTCAAGGATTCAACCGGGATACAGCAAAGCGAGGGTAGGAGCGAAAGACCTATGGAAGGAAAGAAAGAACCCCTGTTCATCTTTGCTTTCGACAACGAGATACCATATTGTCAATCTGTCGAGAGGAAAATGAGAAGGGTTGTTTGCAGGAGGAGGAAATAATGGGAGCCAAATCTAGGGAAAACGGAAAAAAGGGAGAGGCAATAGGACAGGCTTTGTTTAGGAGAAACGGATATTGGGTTCACTTGACGGGGCGTTCGCAGTCAGGTTCACAGCCAGTCGACCTCGTTGCCATAAAGGGAACGAATACCGAGACATTGGCTTGGCTATTGGACGTGAAGTTTGTGTCAGTCCAGAAACCCTCATTCGGATTTGAGGACATACAGCCTGACCAATTGACTACGCTAAGGTATGCAAGGGAGTTTGCAAACATGGAAAGGCTTGGGTTCCTCATAGTGTTCGAAAGGGACTTGGAAAACCCTAGGTTCCTATCCTATGACGATTATCTGGATATTTCCAAGAAAGGTAGAAAAAGTGTGAATATGGATTCACTTGAATATATGGAGGAAACACTGAAATGTGCGGAAAGATAAAGAATTCCATCATCGACGTAGACGAGCCGAATAGACTTGCCTACTATGCCTACTTTGGCTTTAGTGGAGAGGTATTGGGCTTGGTAAGCCTAAAGCTTCACGAGGGCGATAAATGGTCGCTCTACAAAGAGGCAAGGAGCAATACAAAGAAACGCTTTACCATTGCCGTCAACTACCTCGACATGAATGACAATAGGCATTATTGGCGCTTCCTAAATCCCGAGACATGGGTGATGAGGTATGGGGAAACGGATACCTACACCCTAGAGGAAATCGCATTGCTCCTACAGGAAAACAAGGGAAAGCCAATGAAGTTCCCAGACGGTACCCTAATACCACCTACATATCCGAAGATAATAGAGGAAGCCGACATACCCTATTACAAGGGCTTCATGCCAAGGAGAAGGATATACATAAAGGCACCTACGAGGGAGGAAGTCTATAAAATGTTCAATGGACATTGTGCATATTGTGGCAAGAGGATAAAGATTAAGGATATGCAGGTAGACCATATAGTGAGCCACTTCAGGCACAATGGAACGGACGAATTGGAAAACTACTTCCCGTCATGCAAGGACTGCAATGGGCTGAAGTCGGACTACCTATTGGAAGAGTTTAGGGAAACCCTTATCCCAAAGTGCCTCGACAAGGTAAGGATAGGGAACACGATAAATAGGAGTAGGGATTGCCGTTCGCTCAGGATAGTGGTTGCCTATGGACTTGATAGGGATCCCAAGAAGAAGATAGAATTCTATTTCGAGAAGAAGGAAAGGGAAAAGGAAAGGGAAAGCGACGATGAGATTTGAGAAGGTAAGCCTTGAACAGGCATGTGTGGAATACAAGAACGCGTTTGGGGAAGAGCCAGACAAAAGGCTACTAAAGGAAATACTTGATAGGTTGGAACTCCCAACAAGGGCAACGGATAGAAGCATTGGATATGATTTCCATTGTCCGTTTGAGATACAGATGAAAAAGGGAACGAGCGTTTTCTTTCCCCTTTTCATTACCGTAAGGGATATGCCAAAAGGCGTAGGGCTATTCATCTATAACCGCTCTGGACTTTCGTTGTTCCAGGGAGTAACCATAGACAATGCCGTAGGTTTAATCGATGGCGACTATTATCCTCGTGGCATTGGCTGCAAGTTGACTTCCTCCAAAAAGGATTTCCACATAAGCGAGGGTTCTAGGGTATGCCAAGGAACTTTCCAGAATGTACTCTTTGTGGAAAATGATAGAATTGTTGAAAATGAAAGGAAAGGTGGATTCGGTTCTACCGGTAAATGATATGGAAAGCAAGGAAGAAAATACAAACCTATATGACGTATACGCCATAAGGAATGACAAAGACGAACTAAACAAGCTGGGCTTGATAGAATGGGAGGTAATATCCCAAAGTCCGTTTTTGTTGGCAAAGACATTCGAAATGGAAAGCAATTCCCCAATACTCGACCAATTCGAAGCATGGATAAATGTACAGGCAAACAAGGACGCCAAGGTTTTCAAGGTACTTAAAAAATGGGGTTTTTCGTTCAAGCAGGTCTACAATGACGAAAAGAGAAAGAGGGAATATAGGGTAGAGAGAAGGAAATCCCTTACCGAATGGAGATTGGAGATAGAGGTGGAACCAGGTGAGGATCAACTTCTTGTCGGAATGACTTTCGGACCACTAGAAATGAATACTCCAATATTCTATGGAAAGGACGTAATAGACAAGTATGTTCCAAGGGAAATCCTAGATGAAATGACTGGTGAGAACGGCATAGCACCTACCAAATTGGCAAAACAGGATTAGTTATGAGGCAAGACATCCTAGACGAAAGAGGAAGAGTCGTGGTATCAAGGCTTTTTTCGAAGGCCTTTTCGCATCATCTATTCCTAAATGGGAATACTTGTAGGTACAACGTATACAAAGGGGCGAGAAATACCGGCAAGTCCATTTGCATAATTGGGTACGAATCGCTACTAAAGATACTATCCAATCCCGAAAAGAATATCCTTATAACGAGATTGAATTCCAACTCCAACAAGCAATCGACCTATGAAAACATCTGCGGAAGAATTTATGACCTTGGGCTGGAACGCTCGTTTTCGATGAAGGAAAACCCAACTCCCGAGATAACCTATAAGCCTACGGGGCAAAAGATAATTTTCAAGGGACTTAACGATCCAACCACACTTAACTCCCTTACGTTTGCAAACGGATACCTTACCGACATCTACATAGAGGAAGCCTTCGAGATTGAATCCTATTCCGATTTCAGGAAACTCGACGGCTCTCTCCGTGGAAAGACAATGGATGGGAGAAGGATACCCTTGCAGATAACGCTCTGCTTCAATGCCTGGAGCAAGGAAAGCTGGATTTACGAAAAGTTCTTCAAGGGAGTATTCGAGGACGATGAGGCATATCTCGACAATCCAGACAATACATACGATGACTACTATGATCCCGAATGGCAAGGAGACTTTGGAAAGGGGCTTTACCTACATACGTCAACCTGGAAGGCGAATGACTTCAGGGACAAGGAAATAACCGACCCAGCTGCTTTGGAAATGAAGAAGCGTTCCTTGGATATATATAGGACGGACTATCTCGGAATGTGGGGAAACTCAACGGCTTCTACCTATACCGAATTCAAGGACAACTGCATAATGCCTTTATCTACCATAAGGGAAAAGTACAGGAGATTCTCTTCGTTTGCCATTGGGATAGATACAGGACTATCAAACGGAGAAGGTGGAAAGAGAACCGTAGGAAGGCATCAAGCCGTAGAGGAAAGGATAAAGTCCGCCACGGTTATGACGCTATCGGCTGTTACGTCCGATTTCGAATCGATAGTCTGCCTAGATGAATACTACCATACCGAGATAGAGAGGAATGGCTCATACAATACCGACACTCCACACCAACTAGGCGAACCGGGCTTGATAAAGGCCTGTGCCGACTACATAGAGAAATGGTTCGACAAGTACTCGAACTCCGGAATGGGGATATTCGAGGGGCAGACCATATCCATATACATAGATAGCGCAGACATAGGATTTAGGCAAATGCTTGAATTGGAACTTAGGATAAGGAACTTCAGGAATGTCGATGTCTATCTATCCCCAAAGCTTAGCACCCAGACTAGGGTTGACTTTGAGAAGGTAATGTTTGCCTGGGGCAATATGGTTATATGCGACCAGTGCAAGAATACGATACGTGAGTTCAGGAACGCCCGTAGGGACAAGAAGGGTAGGGCACGTGAGGATAATGACGACCATGCCCTTACAAGCTTCGAATATGGCTTTACACCCCAACTAGGCGATGTCAGGATGTGGAAGCAGTTCAAGGAAAGGAAATAACTATGGGATTCTTGGTTGCACAGATTGGATTCATACTCCTCAACGAAATGCTTGCAGCGACATTGCTTCTGCTATCGTTGCTTAGGGGAGCATACTGGATGGTTGCCTATATGGCGGTGTTGCTAACCCTTCTTGGGTTGGCTGCACTGGTTTCCATAATCGATTTCATCATAAGGGAAAAATGAAACGGCTCTTGGTAGCCGTTTTTTTGTCAAACCTTAAACCAACCTAAAAATTCTTAAATTTTCATTTACTTCCATTTTTGCATAATATAGAATTTAGGTATCAAAAGGGAGGCAAAGAAAAATGGAAGAAAAACTTAACGAAAGACTAATTGAATCAATAGCAGGGGAAAGGATTTTCAATAGGCTTTACAATTACTACAATGGTCATGTATTGCTTGATATGGGAAATGCCAAAATAGAATGTGTATCCACACCAAACGAATATTCGTTGAAGGTTTCAATACCACCAAGGGATTTCGATGATGTGTATTGTTGCAGGAGATTCCTAAAGCATTTTAAATTCGACAAAGAAACTACTAGCAAAAGCATTGCCCTTGCCATAGACCAGGAAATCGAAAGGTTTGAGGTTGCGACTACAAAATGGTTTAGGGCAATCAGGGTAGCAAGTAAGTATATCGATATGGAAGAACCAAACAGGGAATTGACTGAAGAGGACTTCGAGAACATGACCGAGGCTGTGGAATATGCCATGTGCAAGATACTTGGCTACGATACCTATGACCTAGATAGCAAAATGGAAGTCAAACCATCGATTTACGAATATGAGGGTAGCGAATTCATCGACATAGACATATCCTTGCGCAGTAGGGAAGATGTCGTTTGCCAATGCAAATTCAACCATGAAATGGAATTTGAGGCACAGGTAAGCTCATTCAAGATAGCGTTTGTCGAATTCATACAGGCATTGGTAAGGGAAAGAACCAATGTAAATTCGTATATATACAATGAATAGGAGATTGGAAAGGAGAATGTATGGGAAAAAAAGGAAATGAATATGAAGTCCAGATGAGGGAAGAAACAAAAAGAAAGGGTAGGTGGAAAACAATTGGCGACTTTGCCAATGCGTTTGACGCCCAAAGCGAGGTAAACACAATGGTAGGCAATAACGGAACGGCAAGGGTAGTAAGGAAACTATCATGGGCTTACTTGCCGGTCATTGCATTGGTTGGTTTGGTTTGCTTGGTGCTATCCATATTGGTATGCGTAGTCTTGTTTCCATTCTTTGTCTGGAAATTTGTAGGGGACTTCATGTCCGACTTCATAAGCGACGAGAAACGAAAGAGATATGAAAAGGACTAGGGGCGAGATTATGGTATGTCAGTTCCGGGACGGCAAATATGTTCATGTGGAATTGTTCAGGGACATAAATAAGGCAAGGAGAAGGCAATCGGCATTGAAGAAAAAGGCAAGGGAGGAAAATAGGAAATGGCTAACGACACTAGAAACGAATTTGAGATGATGGATCAACTAAAGCCAAGACCAACGCCATATGAGGTATTCCTAAAGGAAGATATAGAGGTTTCTGCCAAGGACATCGAAAAGACAAGGAAAGAAATGGAATACCAGAGGCATTTTGGCGGTTTTGGATACAAACAGGCAAAAAGGACATACGAAAGGCTATTGAGGAAATTCAAGGCAACGGAAAGGAAGGAAATAGGAAATGGAAATTGACGGAATGTGGGAAGTGGAAAGGGTAACTATCCGCAATAAATACAATGGAAGGGAATTGGAACTCGATAAGGAAGAATGGGAAAGGATAAGGAGTGGCACAAGCGTATCGAAGATATATCACGAAAAGCTTACGTCAAGCGGTGTCTATAACCCAAATAAATTCTTCTGCACCGAGAAGGGGCTAAAATGGCAGTACTAGGAGATACGAAGATGAGAACCAAGGGTGAATTGAAATATTTTTTGCTAAATAGGCTTAGGCTAAGGGAACGCACAGCCAATGTATTGACAAGGTATGCCGAAGAGTGGATCGAATTGCCTTGTTCCATTGAGGAAGCCATAACGGCACTCGGAAGAACCGAGGGTGGAAAGCCTACCATAAGGAATATACATAACATGGGCGTGAATTCCACCAACGAGGTATTAAAGGCAATAGAAAGTTACAATGACTATGGATACTAGGCTAAAAAGGGGAAATATCTTATGAGCAATAGGCTAAAAAGGGATATAAGGAGAATTGTAGGTAATAGCGACAGTAGAATTGAGTTTTACTTGGGAAGAGATGTCTGTACGGCTAGTCTATCCCTAAGCAATTACAAAGGTACAAAATCCGAATTAATGGAAGGAATGGAATATATGGAAACAAGAGACGGGAAATACCTAGCCATGGATTTTGGCAATGGAATTGCAACGACAATAATCTTCGATAACTGGGAAGTGAGGAGTTTGTAATGGTGCAGCTTGACTTATTTGCATCCACCTATGACCAATTCGAACCAAAGGGAAAGCTAAGGCTCATCGAATTCTTTGCAGGCATAGGGGCACAGGCAAGGGCACTGGAGAACCTAGGTGTCGATTTCATATCCCATAGGGTATGCGAATGGAGCTGCAAGTCGATTAGGGCATATAGGGCTATACACGTAAAGGAAGCCCCTAGCAAGGAATTGCTCGATAAGGTGGGAAAACTATCCATTGAGGAGTTAATCGATGCCGTAAGGGGTGTTTCCATGGACTATAGCAAACCAATGACCGACGACCAATTGAGGAAGAAGGGAAAGGAATGGCTACAGGAACTATATGTCGACATGCTCATGATAGGCGATACCTGCCCAGACATTTCAAGGCTTGGAGGCAAGGATTTGGGAATAGAGAACGAGAATGGTAGAAAGGATACCTATCTCATGACATATTCCTTCCCATGCACCGACATCTCCAATGCCGGCAAAATGGAAGGTATGGAAAAGGGTTCTGGGACACGTTCCGGACTCCTTTGGGAAGTCGAGAGGATACTCCTTGAACTAAGGGATATGGAATGCCGTCCTGACGTCCTCCTAATGGAAAATGTCCCGGGTGTATGTGGTTCGAAGAACCTAAAGCCATGGAACGATTGGCTACAAAGCCTACACAAGATGGGATATACCAACTATTTCTCCGTATTGAATTCCAAGGACTATGGGATACCACAAAACAGGGAACGCTGCTTCATGGTTTCCATACTTGGGGAGAAATCCTACGAATTCCCAAGAAAGGTAGGACTAAGATATAGGTTAAAGGACTTTCTTGATGAGGAAATCGACAGTAAGTACAACCTCTCTGAAAAGGTAACGTCGAAGTTCATGAGGGTATATGAGCCAAAGGGATATTCATCAATCGACAATTATAACAAGAAGATAAAGGAAAACCCCGAGACCTCCAATACGCTTACGGCAAGGTATCAGGTTCCCAACCATGGCGAAAGGATAGTGGAGCCTATCGTATGTGAACCAAGGGTAAGGGTAGAGGGAAGCTTAGGCTACTATGGCTTTAGGAGAGCCGATGACATAATATCCAAGGAAGGCTGCTCACCAACGATACTTACCCATGGCGAAAGGATTGGATACTCAATCAATGTCGTGGAGGGAAAGAAGATAGTCGTTGGCAAGGTAAACGATTCCCAAAGCGGTACCGTCCTTAGTGCCGAGGGTATATGCCAGACCTTGATGGCAAGGGACTACAAGGATCCTGCCAAGATAGTGATAGAGGACGAAAATGCCATCGTGGTTCCAGAGAACACCAAGCAGGGATACCAACTAGCACATGAGGGTGATGGCATATATACCAATAGGGTTGAGCAGAAGAGGGGAACCGTACAGAGGGGCAGCATACAGACCATAAAGGCAAACAATAGCGACATCGCCGTAGTGGACAATGGGTTGCGCATAAGGAGGCTAACTCCGTTCGAGTGCGGTAAGCTCATGAGCTTCGACCGCAGCGACTTCGAGAGAATGTACGATAGCGGTTTGAGCGAGAGTGCATTGTACCATTCGGCAGGCGATAGCATAGTAACGACAGTCCTCATGGGATTGTTCGGAAGCCTATTGGGTGTTGACTATGTAAGGAAAATAGAAGCCGTTGCGGATAGGATAGCAACGGAGAAGGGAAGAAAATGAAGAAAGGCAATAGGATTCCTTATATATACATAAGGTACCTCAAAATGATCATAAACGGTGTAGAGGGGGGCAGGTACTCCCTCTACAATGACGGCAAGGACATTATCCTGAAACTTGACGGAAATGGCGATTTCTCCATAGGCGATAGTGGAAGGAAGGAAATCGAATCCCTAGACGCAAGGAAGTTCATTGCAGGGCATTTCTATGGAAACGGAACGCCAAGGGATGCCAAGTTCAGGTCGTATGGAAAAAAGGGAAGGAAAGGGGAAACCATCTTCTCGGAATGGAAGGAGATTTAAGATGAGGAAGAGGATATTCGTCGGAAGGAAGGAAGATATGGAACCCTATATCCGCATAACGCCATGCAGCGTAAGCATAAATAGGGTTAATCCTGGAAAATACCTCATAAAGTTCCATGGTAGGAGAATCCACCTAGCCGAGGGTTCATCTACGTGGAATGTCGTTGTTTCCGAAAGGACAAGGAGGGGTTGCACAAGCAACTGGATAGTAATGAGGGAAAGCATAAGGTATTTCTATGGCGATAAAAAGCCAGAATCCAACCACTACCCAGTCTTTGTTTCATATGGTAGGTGCAAGGGCTGCACCCTTGTATTCTCGAAGTGGAGGAAGGAATGATGGGCAAGGACTATGCAATAGTCGTGAAGCCACGTATCGAAATATCCTCCATAGACATTACGGAAGATGGCAAGTATGGATTCCTTGTTACCCCAAATTTGTTCCTATTGGGGTTCGAGTATGATAAAAATGGGAAACCGAAAAAGGGAACGGTAAGGAACTATGGATTGGTTGTAAGGCTCTTGCAGACCGACAACGAGGAAAGGACAATCGAAGTCTGCCGTAGGTATGACGAAAGGCTTTCCGACATAGACGAGGAGATATGCAACATTGTAAGGGATAGGATGTCAATGGGCTTCCCGAATGAGGAAAGGAAGAATAATGCCTAACCTAAAACCAACCTTAAATGGTATTTACCAATACGAAAAAGGTGTATACACTTTGTACAAACGAAAGGAAAAACAAATGAAAAAGATAGAAAGCAAATACATTGTTCTCTTCTCTAGGGGGAAGTTCACAGTTGCAATGCAAATGGAAGGTTTCTTGATGCTTGAAGTGGGAAACCACCTGTTCTGTGGGCTTGGCGACTGCCCATACAAGCTTACAAACGAGGGAATTATATTGCATGAGACAAATAATGGCATGGAAGCCGATGAATTCGTGAGGAAGGCTAGGCTTAGGGCAAACTCGGAGGACTTCTTGGAGGAAGTGGGGAATGGCAATATGCAAAGCCCATTCTACCAATCGTTCGTGAATAGCCTTCTGGGACTTGCCAAGAACCTTGAAAGGGAAATGTCCAATGGAACCAAATAAAGTTTATCTAGGGAACTGCTATGAACTCATAAGGCAGGTTCAGGACAATAGCGTCAACCTCATAGTAACCGATCCTCCCTACAAGATAGAGAGTTTGCATGGAAGTGGGATTATGAAGTTCAGGAACAAGGGAAACTTCTCCAGGGAAATAAAGGAATCCAACCTTGATGTAGGGATAGACATATCCATACTCGATGAATTTGTGAGGGTAATGAAGAAGGTAAATATCTACCTTTGGTGCAACAAGGGGCAGATACTTCCCTATCTAGAATACTTCGTGAAGCAAAGGAAATGCAGCTTTGAGATGATTGTATGGGGCAAAAAGAACCCAATACCGTTCTGTGGGACACATTATCTCGTAGATAAGGAATATTGCCTATACTTCTGGGAGGAGGGTACACCGGTGAACATTCCGTTCAATAGGGCAAGGACAATTTACATGAGCAACACGAACGTTGCCGACAAGAAGGCGTATGGACACCCTACGATAAAGCCACTCGACATAATAAAGACACTAATCGAGAACTCATCGAGAAAGGGCGACTTGGTACTTGACCCATTCATCGGGAGCGGAACGACCGCGGTTGCCTGTAAGTTATCGGGAAGGAACTACATAGGGTTCGAGATTAACGAAAAGTATTATAGGATAGCAAATGAAAGGATAGAGGGATTTGACCAGAACGGAAGAATGAACCTCTTGGAACTATAGAAATGGATAAGAAACTTGCAAGGTTGGGACTTATGGTGGTTGCAATGACCACACTATGCTCCTGCAACAACAATAACAACAATGATGATGATTGGAAATATCCCAAGACACTCTACGTGGAATACTTTAAGTGGGAGGGATATGGCAATACCATAAAGACCATAAAGAACATAAGGGCATTTAGTAACGACGAACATTCCAAGGCTAGTTATAGATATGACGGCAATACCCTTTTCGTAAGGGAGAGCAAGGAAGATTACACCACGGAAATGGTTGATGGCTCTTTCGTTACGAAATACCTTGGCACATGGAGTGAGGAAAGCACCTATGAATATGTACGCTGCCCGTTCTGGGTTATCGTCTAGGAGGAAAAACTATTATGAAATATATTAGGGCGAAAGATGGAAGGATTGTAAAATTTGGTGAGCAAACCGATATTGGCTATGAAAAAGGAACTTTTGAAGTCCATAATAAAATAGGAATTGTAGCGAGTTATGAACCAATTGAAGTTCTCAAAGAAGCCAATACCATTGAAGAATTGTGTGATGAGTTTGTAATGATTAGTGACGGTAAACATAAATTGGATATTGGTTGTCATAGTTATAGTGATGAAAAAATACAAATATATGGTGCTATCTGGACTGACAAAGGACTTATCTATGTAGCAAAGATGAACGAGAAAGGAAAATTGGAATTGTTATGAGATTAACAAATAAAGAAACAAAAATTAAGTTAAGCGATACAAAAAGATATGACTTACAAGACCATAAAATGTTTACTAAATTAAGTGAATTAGAAGATATTGAGGAAAGAATCGGAATTGACTTAATTATAATATTCAAAGCATTGAAGAATGGTATATGGGTAAAAAGAGAAGATAAAATAGAGAAAATTGAAATTACTACTAATCTCCGTTTGGTGCTTGATTGCAATGGTAGCACCGACAAAATGAGTTATTGGATATTAGATTACCAAGATATAACTCGCGGTAGTGATAGAATCGAGTGTATTGATAATTGGTATGTTGATAAATATGGTGTTGAGTGGGCGCTGACAAAGGAGGAATTGAAAGATGATTGACTTGAAGGAAATTATAGATTTATTAAAGGAAAAGTTAGAGAAGGCAATCGGCATCGATCCGATTGTATTGTTGGATGGATTGACCAACCCCAAGAGCGTAATATACATCAGGCACAAGGGCAAGATTGCCGAAATCCCTGTCTGCTTTGCCGACATCAACTCCCATGACGGTCGCGGCATTCTGGGAAGACGTGCCGGAAAATATTTCTTCGATTTGAAGGAAGGATGGTATTTCCTTGAGGATTATGGGAATACCTGGGCGTTCACAAAAGGGGAAATGGAAAGGTGCGTGGATAGATAATGGGTTACAGACTTTGGATAAAAGACAAAAAGACTGGTGTAGGGTTCTATGGAACCAAGCACTATGGTTATAATGGCTATACTCCCGAAGAGTTAATGAAGTTTCCAAGTTTCCAATACCTAGATAGTCTTGGAAAGATAGAGTTCGACACATTATTCACGGATGGCTTTGACAACAGAATGACATTGACATCCGAGCAATTCAATAGATTCATTACCCTCTATTCCAAGGAATTAAGGGTGGATGGGCTTCTTGAACATGAAGAAATACCGGAAATCATGGCAAGTGATGGAGACAAGGAAGTCATGTGGGGATAAAACTATGAAAAGGGAAAAGATAGATAAGTTCCTATACCATAACGTAACGCTGACCGACTGCAACGGAATGGTAATGAGTGGCTACTTCGTACCTTATGAGAAGAAGTACAAGCTCTTCCAAGACAATGGCGGTTGGGATACCTATGTATATAGGCCATCGCACATAAGGAAGTTGGAAACCAAGGAGAGAAACAAATGATTATGAGTTATGCAAATGCTTATCTTATAAACTATTGCTTTTCAATGGCAGAGTATGTAATGAATTCCAGCAGTTTCAATAGCAATGGAAGAGATGAACGGCTTTATGGCCTCTGCATGTGCTTGGCTGTTATAAATATCTTCAATACCTTTGAAACGCAAGTAGATGGTGTAAGGAATTGGTATTTTAAAGGCAGTAAATCCATATTCGAGATAGCACAAGCCATCTATGATGGATTCTTGTCCAGGGACATAGAGAAGTTGAAGAAAATGATGGCGATAGATTATGAATTGAAGGATTACTTCAAATCACACAAAGAAATCACTTTGACAATGAATGAGGAGGAGGAAGAATGATGAAAGCAATAATGATTAGCATTAAGCCCAGATGGTGTGCCCCCATTATGAATGGTAGGAAAACCATTGAAGTCAGAAAAAACAAAGCACTGGCAAACGCAATTCAAAAGTTAATTGATGAGAATGGGTATGCCGATATTTATGTGTATTGCACGAAAGATAAAAGCTTAATTTATACCGATGGCACTGATGGAAAAGGTGACTACGTTGATTACAAATATTATGACAGCTATAAAGGCAATGAGGATGATATTGGTAGTGGCAAAGTCGTGTTCAAGTTTCGTTGTCGTGAGGTAAAAGAAATACCATGGCAAAACGGCCTCCATGAATTAGACCAACAGTCGTTTAGTGATTTTCTTGATAAATGTTGTTTATGTTACCTTGATTTTAAGAGTTACTTAAATTTAAAAAACGGCTATGCCATTCACATCAGCGATTTAGAAATCTTCGATGAACCAAAGGAACTGAGCGAGTTTAAGCGAAAAGAAGCACCACAAAATTTCTGCTATGTGGAATCACCAAGACAAATTGAACATTAAAAAGGAGGTGTTATATAATATGGATAACCGAGAATTTACCTTAGAGGCGTTGAAGAGGATTACCCCTGACACTAGTTGGCATGGTGAGTGTTGTGCCGATAATGTCAGTTTGGCCAATATGAACATCCTGGGAGAAATGCTTTACTTTCTGTTGGATGAGCTTTTCGCATATTCGTCCGTTCCGGCCGGCAATAAGGGCAATGGGTCTTTCGAGGCCATCGCCAGAAGAAAGCAAGAAATCATTTCTATAATCAAGGAAGAGTATTTCTGTTCTGATGGAGATGACTAATACCTATGAGCAACAAGAGAATGTGGCGAAAATGAATAATGAAGGTGAGTTTAAACTATTGTAATTCAGGAGGAAATAGAAAATGGCACTAAGAGAATTTTTAGATAAGTGGGCAAATAATCCCAATAGAACATGGACGTGGAGAGATAGAGCCTTAGAAGATTGCTATAAGTTCATTGAAATAATGACTGACGACTGGACACTTATTGTTGATTATCAAGACGATGAATTTTGTCTAGTTAGTTATGATGACTATCTACAAAGATACATTAGTAAAGATGATGCCATCTTTTTAATTGATAAGTTTGACTTTAAAGCAACTGAAAGAGCAAAAAAAGAATTAAAAAAGGAGAAAGAATAAAATGAAAAAATTTTACATTCGGGACGAACTTTGGGAAATTCATGAAGTAAATGAAGAAGAATTTAGGAAAACGCTAAATGGAATGAAGGAAATATGGGGTGAAGAATATGACATGGAAATTGACCCACAAGGAGAAAGAAAGGATTGTAATGTAATGCAAAAATGGACATTTGCTGCCGTGGATATGTGGATTATTGCGGACGATTATGAAGAATTAAAGGAACTAGGATTATGAAAATGGAAAAAGATAAGAAAGAAATCCTTAACGATTATGATAAGGAATGCCTAAGCAAGGTTGTTAAGCCGTGCAGGAACGAAATTCGTTGTATTAAGAAAGTTAAGGATCTTTACAGACACAATGACAATAAAGAATATATCTTGATTTATTATGTCGATAAGATTCAACCTAAAAACACATTAGTTACCGTCCTTGATGATTTTGTGGAAGGTTCAATGTTTGCAGGAATGGCGGTCGACAAGTATTACACACTCGAGGAATTAGGATTATGAGCAAGAAAAGAATATTAAGCCTAGCTCCAGGTGAGGAAGACCTTTGGGATATGGCTGAAAAACAAGGCTATGTTTGGATTAAGACTAAAAATGGTTTTATTACGAAAGATGAATTGGATTCATATAACAGAATCAAAACTGAAATTTATGAAGTCTGGCTATCCCAAAAAGATTATGGCAGGGAATGGGCACTTAAGGAAGGAGAATTGAATGAACATCTACGAGAGAACGATTAGGAGGATATCCAGAATCGTCGCAGACGCCACCAAGGAACTCGAAAAAGTGGAGAGTGGGGAAATACCACCTTACCTAGACTGCGACAACGAGAAAGACCTATTGGACGCCTATGGGGGCGGTTGCATAACCAAGAAGCAATTCGAGGAAGGCTGCAACTACTTTGCTGAAGCAAATGAGAGCATTGCCTACAGGGGCAGGGACTATAGACTAGTGCTAAAGGCACTTAGGGGAACGATTACCACACTTACCGAATACATGGAAGATGACAGGGAGGATAGGAAATGGAAAGGAAGGAACTAGACATCAATGAGATTACCAAGTTGATGGAAGAGAACGAAATAGTCGACTTGGAAGGACTAAGGAAGATAATCAAGGACTATGACAGCCTATGTGAGGATGTCGTACAGTTGACGTGTGTACTTGCGTTGCTGAATTCATTCATAAATGAAAAGGGGTTGAAGGACGAGGCAAGGAAGTACCTTGCAAGGATGCAACAAGGCAACAACAACAATAATAATAATAAGGGGAGGGCTTGATATGGATATGAGCGAATGGGCGAAAAATGAAGTCAAGCTCTTTTGCAAGGGCCAGGACGATTATGGGAAACTATGTGCCGAGAGTGCCCTAAAGGCATTTTTGAGCCTAAGCGATGACGGCCATAGTGGGTTCAGCTGGGGAGTGGCAACCAGTTTGTTGATAAGACTTATGGACGGACTTCCACTAAGGCCGATAGAGGATAGCGACTTCCTTGACCAGGAAGGAATGATACAGCAAAGCGAGGAATATCTTAGGGAATTTGGGCTTAAGTCCGACCTCCAGTGCAAGAGGATGTCAAGCCTATTCAGGCAGGAAACGCTGGATGGAAAGGTAACTTACCGCAATATAGACAGGGTGCTATGCTATGACGAGGAAGATGAAAAAAGGATTCCATTCCACTGTGGCGATGGCTCGAGACTCATTGACAAAATGTTTCCAATAACGATGCCTTACTGCCCAACGGTGGAGAAGTACGTAGTCATGTTCAGGGACGGCAAACCGATATGGGTAAAGACCCCCGAGGGAGAGAAGATAGACCTATGATACTTGAATATGGACTTATTGAGGTTGCCTTCCTCTCCTTCCTTGGGTTGGTGATCGCTTCCTCCCTCATCTTCCTTTGCTGGACAATCTACAAATGGAGGAAGGACATGAATGGGAAGGAATAGGGGTAGACAAATGGGGCTAAAGGAAGCCTATTCCAGGATAAGGGAGAACTATCCTAGGGGAAAGGGCTTTCCAGTAGAGCTATTTGTTGTCGAGGATGCCATAAAGGCACTCTCCGTCATCATCGACAAGAACGTTGTGCCGAACCTATTGAGGGGAAGCCAGTGTGCCGATGACTACAACAGGTTCTCCAACCTTACCAATAGGATGCTCACGCCAAGGGAGTACCTGCTATTGAAGAAGTTCCTTGGCAACAACGAGAACGAAAGGAAACAATAATATGAAAAAGGGATTGATTATTTTGGGAATGCTATTCCCATCGATTGCACTTTGTTCCTGTACTGGGATAACATATGAATCAACAGATGAAAACGGAAGTACAATAAAGGTAACTACCAACTATAACGTGGCACACATCTGCCTTAATGGCACCGGAGCCATAGACATTAGGATAAAGGAGTGGAATGCGAGTGCAACCGATGGCGCGTATACACTAACCCTTGAGGATGGCAGGAAGATGAAGGTAGGGAAGGATTCCTGTGTCCTCTTCATGGACAAATGCGAATTCGACATCAAGCAGCACTTCAGCCAGAAATACTATATCGGAACCCAGACATACCTATAGGCAAAACGAATGTCTTTTTAAAATTTTTTAATTTATCATTGACTTGCGATTTCAAAGGCATTAACATATGTACATAGGGAATTCAAGGGAGGAAAGTATGGAAAACAACAACACTAACGAATTGACCAAGAACGACTACAGGATCCTTGCCGAGTTGGTAAGGGAGCAAATCGACCATTGCGTCGAGCATGAAATGGGAACCGACGACCCAGTACAGAAGGCATTCTGGAGGGATAGCGCAGCCCACTTCATAGGGGTTTACTACCGCATCCCCGGAACAAAGGGGGACAAATAATGGGCTTGAAGGGTAACGACATAGCCATAATGAGGATGACCATCACCAAGGCAAGGTTCGAGAAGGTATCGATTTGGATAAGGTCGCTATCTAGCCTTGCCTTTCTCATCGGTGGGGTGGGAAGCGGACTGTACCTTACATTGGACGACCAGTTCCTAAGCCCATACGCCAAGGCTGCACTATTATCTTCACTTGGACTGGGATTCATCTTCAGGGTTATATCAGACCTGGTACTTCCATCTATTTGCAAGAGGGTATGCTCATCGATAGTGGAGAAAATAGGCTTTCCGTTTGGGGACGAAAAGGATGAACAACATTGAGCTTGAGATAAGGTTCAAAGACGAATTCGGCTTCGACAAGGCTGCATATAGGGAACTCACCATAGTTGACCTAAATAGGATTCTGACCGACAGGAGTCCATTCAAGCTCCTTTTGTCGGACTACATAAACCCCATTCTCGACGAACAAGACCTGGACATAGGCGAATATGACTGGTCCATTGTCGAAAGAGGTGGCGATGGTGGGAAAAAAGAGAGAAAGGAGTGCTAATAATAACAATATGGATAATAACAACGATAAGGAACTCCCATGGTACGAAAGGGTTAGGAAGGATCAGGAAGAAAGGGAAGGGAAAACAGAGGTAGAGAAACCAGAGGTTTCCCCTACCTCAATTTTATATGGAGAGGCGGACAAGGAGAAAAGGCACTATGTCCTTTTGAAGTCCCGCTCACTAAAGCAGGTACTCCTTCCCTTGGTATCCTCCACATTTCCCATGACCCAAGGTTTCAGGGCTTGGGCTAAGGTAAACGTCTCCTCCAAGAAGAGGACCGAGAGAAGGGACGTCTATGACGAAAACGTAGACAAGTATACCCGTTTTACATGGGCACTCACCTGCCATTGCTACATTACCCACAAAAGGGGGAAGGGCACCTGCGACATTTCCATGGATTACGACATGGACCTCTACGAAAAGCAAGGCAAGGACTATGACAGAGACTTCCTCCTCCGCTTTACAAAGGTCCTCCAAGACCGAAAGCCATGGCTAGTAAAGGAGATGGGGATAAGATGAAGGAAAAAGAGGAAAAATAGAAAAGGAAATAGGAAAAATTTTCTCTAAATTTTTTCTTTTTTCTTTTCTTATTTTTTTCCCTATTTCCACTTTTGATTGACAATATTTTTGCAAGGATTTTTGGTAGGGGGAGACAGTTTTTGGAGGAACAAAGATGAAAGAAATCGGACAGGGAATTTCGCTGGACACGTGTAGAGTGTTGTGTACAGACAAGGGGAATTACCGAATAGTTGTATACACCAAAATCGGACTTTTCAAAAAAAGTGGTACTCCCGAAACGGAAGTTATATATAATTTATTACCTATATCAGGTAATAATATATATATAAAAAGTATTGACTTTTTCCACGGTGGAAGAAATAAAAAACGTTTTAAAAAAAAGGGGATTAAAATAAAAAAAGAATATGGATTTTTCCACCGCCGGAAAAGTCAAGGGTATTTATTTACATAGTAAATAATTTTGGATTGGAGAGTGCCACATGGAAAGGATAAGGAAAGTCGGTATATGTAAATATACCGGAGGATATGGATTGTTCGAATTGAGGATCAGGACGAGGGAAGGGACGATTTGCTGGAAGGTCGACATTGACGAATTCATGAACGGTTGGTTCTCGCTAGTAGAGGACAATAGGAAAAGGGTTCACAGGGCGAGGTGGAACGGATATATCGACGAATGGGAGAGGAGGCATGGGAGAGAGATGCCAAGGGAGGTTGCAGAGGCGGTGTCGCAGTGGATGCTGGTGCCCAGTACCCTTGAAAGGGTTGGAAAAAGGCGCGGACATGGTGTAGAATGGTTGATGAGAAGGAAGGTGAGGGAGAGATGAAGGAAAACCCATTGGTAGAGAATTTCGACAAGCCTGCCGAGTGGAAGCTGGACAGGGAGAGGTATCCATGGCTTTCCGACAAGGAAGCCGAGTTCCTCGAATCCATGCCGTTCGACTATGGGAACATAATGGCTGCCGTCAGTTACTTCCTTACCAAGGAACAGGTGGCGGAGAGGCTATTGACTACGGAGGAGGAACTGGACAAGTATTGTCAGACATTGTGGAATAGGAGCTTTAATAGTGTATACACTGTGTTGCTGAAAGCGGCTAAAGAGCGCGGGATAGACACCTTCAAGTGGTTTGCCAATAAGGGAAATGCCACCGCCCTCTCCATAATGGCTCACTCCATCATGAAGCTTGACAGGGAGGACAATGACAAGTCGCTGAAGGTTACGATAGTCAATGACCTTCCAGACATGGGTAGCAAGAAATGAACCTCCAGGAGTTGCGCAAGAAGGAAGAGTTTCTCTCTTCTGTCGAGGAAGAGCAAAAGGACGCCATGGAACTTCTCTTTGGTGAGAGTGGGAAGAAGATGAACAAGCAATCGTTCTCCCAGGCCTTGATGGGGTCGGAGGCGTTTGCCAGTAGTTCACCACTCGTGAGACCAAAGGTATCCGTACTCAGGAAGCCACTGTCGTTTGGTGAGGATTCGGATAGTAGGGTCGACCTATTCCAGACCGATGGACGGTACTACATAACCTACTCCAACGAGTTCACCTATGAAGCACTCCGCGACCCGGAAAAGGTGAAGGAGATGCCGTTTGTAATCTCTGGGGACGTGTTCTCCCTGAACTCTAGGGTTCCGAATAGGTATCGAAACTACAACCACCTGATGGCAATGGGGAAGCTGATACCGATGCTTGGCACCGTGCTCGAGTTCTCAAACATCTCGAAGGACCTGTTCTTCATTGCAAGGAGGAATCCGTCGGTAAAGTTCTCGTTCTGCTTCGACTTCGTCCGCTACGAGAAAGAGGTTGGAAAGACGTACTTCGTTACCAAGGATCTCTATGGCAAGCAGATAGATTTTGAGAAGGCACGGAGCAGGAATCCGGCATACATGTATAGGATCAAGCATGGTCTTGACCCGGTAACCAAGGAGAAGATGTGATATGGAATTGACAAAGTACCTGGACACGATTGCGTTGTCCTGCATGGGTTTGCAGAAGGCACCTACCCCACTAGAGTTGGAGAAGGCGGTGTTCACGAACGATTTGGAGGGTGTCCTCCACTATAGGCTTGCAGAAGGCCGTGCATGGTATTCCGCAGACGATGACGAGATACTCTCCTTCTACAACTATTCGGAGAGGATTGAGTACAACACCGAACCATATAGGTACAAGAACAAGCGCTCCTTCTTCTGGGCACGTTCATCACTTGAGGACGAGATGAAGAGGACGCACAGTGGCTTTGCACGGGACATTGTCGATACAGACGTTGCACTCCTTGGGCTTCCTAGGATTAAGGTTGGCGGAAAGAGGAAGCCAGACAGCGACCTCATCGACAGGAAGTACCCAATGCTAGACGGCAAGAAGCCACAGGAAGCACTCGATGACATAATGGAATACAATGACCTTCCCAGAATGGTTCAGGAAGAGCAGGAACCGCTTACCCTGGTAGACGGTTGGGGGGCGTTCAAGATTACCTGGGGAGAGGAAGCTGATGTACCTCTAATCCACTACTATGGCGGAGAGAGGGTTAGGATACATTCCAGGGGAAGCTCCGTATTCGGTATGACATTCCTGGACTGGTATTCAGATGCCCAGGGGAAGAGATACCTCATAGCCGAGACTAGGCTAATGAAGGACGGAAGGGGAATGATACGCTATAACTGCTTCAGGGACATCGGAAACGGGACATTGGCTCCGCTTAGCAGGGAAGAGGCAGCGTTCTTTACCAAGGCGCAGGACCTGGATGACCT
>OIZI01000039.1_pt1 | contig 69958 bp, 52 predicted proteins | sample 1588441 | NCBI WGS metagenome assembly OIZI01 (sample SAMN03283284) | human gut metagenome | biome: human-associated habitat; material: feces | host: Homo sapiens | place: Peru | collected 2012 | reverse complement strand
CTCCTTGAGGAGAAGGTGTCGAGCCTGCGAGACGGATGAGGTGTGCCGCAGGCGGAATGTTTGTTTTTTAACAAAAACTCTCAGTCCTACGGACAGCTCCCTCAAGAGGGAGCCTAAGAGGCAGGCAACAGTTTGATATTGCAGTATTCGGCATCGACCCGAGGGCGAACATAGTTCGCCCCTAACGCTGCAAAGCCGGGATTACTCTGTTGCCCTAAAGCTATTGAACCCGACCGCAAAGCGAAGCCAGAATGCGGCGGAATATGATGCCGAAGGTCAGCGCGGGCACGGAATCGGGGGCTGTGAGCGAGTATTTGCCCAGCTCCTCGCCGCCGAGGGTGAATGTGACGGTGCCGAGCACCTGCCCCTGCTCCACCGGGGCGGCAACGTCGAGGGCGAGGTCGACCTTCTGCGCTATTTCGCTCTCACGTCCCTTCTCGATCAGAATAGGATCGGCGTCGGGAATTCTCGGTGTTATCCGCTCGGTCAAGCCGTTTATCACGCCGACGTCGGGTATCAGTGAGGGGTCTATTTTCGGCGTGACGGTCGAATAATTCGCAAAGCCCCAATTCAGCATCGCCTTTGCCGTCTCAAATCGGTCGGAGCTGTTGCCGCTGCCCATTACGACGGCGACGAGGTGAGTGCCCTCACGCATTGCGCTCGCCGACACGCAGCAGCCCGCCTTGGCGGTCGTGCCCGTTTTCAGCCCCGTCGTGCCCTGATAAAATCGCACCAGCTTGTTGGTGTTGACAAGCTCGGTCTTGCCGTCCCTGAGCGAGTCCATCCATATCGTCGTGTAATTCGTTATCAGCTCATGGCGCAGCAGCTCGCGCGACATTATCGCCACATCAGCCGCCGTGGTCAGGTGATCCGTGGTCGTGTCGTCGAGTCCCGTGCAGTTCTCAAAGTGAGTGTTGGTCATCCCGAGCTGCTCCGCTCGGTCGTTCATCATCTTGACAAAGGCTTCGTCGCTGCCCGCGAGGTATTCGCCGAGCGCCGTGCAGGCATCGTTGGCGCTGTAGACCGCCGTAGCCTTAAGCAGCTCGTCAACGGTCATCTGCTCGCCCTCCTTGAGCCATATCTGCGAGCCGCCCTTCGAGGCGGCGGTTGCGCTCGCCGTGACGGTGTCGGTCAGGGCGATCCTGCCGTCGTCGATAGCCTCGACTATCAGCAGCAGCGGCATTATCTTGGTGACGGAGGCGGGGTAGAGCCGCTCGTTTTCGTTGTAACTCATCAGCACCCGGCCCGTGGAGACATCCATCAGCACGGCGGACTTCGCCTTTATCTCAATCGGCGGCTCTGCGGCGTATCCGAATCCGCAGCAGGTGAATACCAAAGCGAGTGCCGACAGCAGCGAAAGCGCCGTTTTTATCGTTTTTTTCATAATTCACAGCCCCTTTCACGAAAATATATGCGCCCGTCGGCATTGATTATCACACATTTTTCTGATATAATGTGCATATCGTATTTCAATTGCGGAACGGAGACTTATATGAAAGCGGCATTTTATACCTTGGGCTGCAAGGTCAATCAATATGAATCGCAGGCGATGGCTCAGAGCCTTGAGCGGCACGGAGTCACCATCGTTGACAGCGCGGAGCAGGCGGATGTCTATATCATCAATTCCTGCACCGTCACCGCCGAGAGCGACAGAAAAACGCGGCAGTCGGTGCGCCGATTCAAGAAGCTTCACCCCGACAGCGTCGTTATCCTCACGGGCTGTATGCCCCAGGCTTCACCCGAGGCGGGCGAGAAGCTCGGCGAAGCTGATATCGTTATCGGCAACAGGAGCAATAAGCTGCTGTATGAATATATAATGCAGTATATCAACGGCAGCGGGCGCATAGTCGCCATAGCTCCGCACGAGACTAAAGAGAGCTTCGGCGGCGATACCGTCACCGAGTTCCGCGAACGCACGAGGGCGATAGTCAAGATCGAGGACGGCTGCAACCGCTTTTGCTCATACTGCATAATCCCCTATGCGAGGGGCAGGGTGCGCTCAAAGCCGCTCGATGAGCTGAGGGGCGAGGTCGCTTCGCTTGCTGAGAACGGCTTTTGCGAGATAGTGCTTGTCGGCATCAATCTCTCCGCCTACGGCACCGAGAGCGGCGGCAATATCGTCGACGCGGTGCGTGCGGCCGCCGCACCCGAGGGCATTCGCAGAGTGCGGCTCGGTTCGCTTGAGCCTGACCATATCACGGATGAAGTCATTGCGGGGCTTGCCGAGGTCAAAGAATTCTGCCCGCAGTTTCATATTTCGCTTCAAAGCGGCTGCGACAAGACGCTCAAGCGCATGAACAGGCACTACGACAGCGTCGAATACTATGACCTTTGCAGCAAGCTGAGAGCGGCCTTCAAGGACGCGACGATAACCACCGACGTGATGGTCGGCTTCCCCGGCGAGACCCGTGAAGATTTTGAGCAGTCGCTCGAATTCGTCAAGAAGGTCGGCTTTGAAAAGGTGCATGTGTTCCCGTATTCGCGCCGCCCCGGCACCCCTGCGGATAAAATGCCCGACCAAGTCGAGCAAAAGGAAAAGGAGCAGCGCGCTGCGGAGATGATAAGGGAGACTAACGAGATACGCCGCCGCTTTTTTGAGTCGCTTGTCGGCACGGCGGTCGAGATACTGCCCGAGGAATACCGCAGCGGCTTCGTGCAGGGCTACACGGCAAATTATGTGCCCGTCAGGATCCCCGCCGAGTGTGAGAAATGCGCCGAGCTCGTGCAAGTGAAGATAACAGGCGTGTCGCCCGACGGCGAACACTGCGAGGGCGAGATAATACAGTCGATTTAACACGACTGAAAAACGGGCGCCGCACTTGACATTCGGAGCATTTTGATGTATAGTAAAGTGCCTGATAATTCCGCTCGTGGCGCAGCTGGATAACGCAGCAGATTCCGATTCTGAAGATCGGGGGTTCGAATCCCTTCGAGCGGGCCAAGAAATTTCTCGTCTCATCGAGACGGGGAATTTCTTTTTTAAGAAGGGATTCGAAGGACGAGCGGTCGAAAAAAGCACTTCCGAGGAAGTGCTTTTTCAACGAAATCCACCCTTTGGGTGGGTGAAATATTGCTTCGCAATGTGAAATGCGCCTGACGGCGCGTGAAATCGCTGCGGCGACGGGTGGATTTTATTTCACTTTATGCGCAGCAGAAAATTTCACGACCGCGGAGCGGTTATTTCACATTTTGTGCACGCAAAATATTTCACTTGGCAAACTCTTCTGTTTAAGCTATAATGAGATTTGAAAGGCGGTGTTGATATGGCTGATTCCAAGCTGCGAGACATGTCGACCGAGTTTGCGGTTAAAGTAATAAAAGTGTGTGATTCTGTTAAAGGCCATTATTCTCTTGTTAATCAATTAGAGCGTTCGGCGACATCGATCGGCGCAAACATCCGAGAAGCCGCATATGCACATGGGAAAGCGGATTTCATTGCAAAACTTCAAATATCCCTGAAAGAATGTTATGAAACCGAATATTGGATCGAATTATTTTCCAAAGCTGAACTGCTTGATGCCGATACGGCAAAAGAGCTTTTAAATCTTTGCGGAACACTTCGCAGAATCCTTATTGCCTCCGTCAACACAGCCAAAACCAACAAAAATAATCCTACAACAGAAATTAACGCGCTCTCAACCGCCGGTTGAGGCGGAATTCAACCGACCGTTTAGTTGAACAACCATCGGATAATTGACTGCCGCCGTTTTGCGGTGATACAATCAAGTCGCCAAAACGAAAGGAGGCAGTTAATTTGTTTAACAGCAAAAAAGAATTGACAAGCACGGAGGTGTCCTCGATGAAGATCGGCAGCAATATTGCCGCATTGAGAAAGGAAAAAGGAATAACGCAGGAGGAGCTTGCAAATGCCCTCGGCGTGTCGGCTCAGGCGGTCTCGAAATGGGAGAATAACAGCTCCTGCCCCGACGTTTCGCTGCTCACGGGTATTGCGGATTATTTCGGAGTCACGGTCGACGCACTCCTGCGCTCGGGCGCGGAGGAGATAACGTGCGCTGACCCGCCCTCGACCGATAATAATGTTGCTGCGGCGCACGGCGGCAAGCGGAATGTCCGCATAAAGGTCACACAGCCGAACGGCAAGGAAACAAATGTAAAAGTACCGTTCGGAGTCGTGAAAATGGGGCTGTGGGACGGCAATGTGTTCGGCCTGCAAAGGGATGTCGCGGATAAGATCGGCGCCCTGCTCGACGACCCCGCAGCGGCGGCGGATATCCTCAGTGTTGACGGCGAAAACGGCGAGCACGTCACAATAAGCATCGAATAAGGATCTTGAATCCCGCGTTTTAAAGGCTCCCTTTACACAGGGGAGGCAAGTGCAATTTTTTGGCGCATATTTTGTGGGACGGCGTCCTCGACGTCCCACAAAATAATCACAATGTGGAATTATCCTCGTATGGGCGAACTATGTTCGCCCGCCTAAATTTGCACATTGCCGCAGCATTAAACTGTTGCTCGCCTCTTAGGCTCCCTCCTGAGGGAGTATTGCCGAAAAAAGCATTCCGCCTGCGGCACACCTCATCCGTCTCGCAAGCTCGACACCTTCTCCTCAAGGAGAAGGCGAATGAGGCTGTCAACTCAGCAATTTTTAATCGCCGGACTCTTATCCGACAACAAAAAAACGGCGGGGATGACCGCCGTTGATTTTTGCTTTACTTTTTATACTCAAATGTCTGCTCTTTTTCGAGGGCTTTGAGGTAGCGGCGGCATTCCGCCTTGGCTTTCTCGAGGTCGAGGTCGAGATAGTTGCCGCATTCCTTTCTTGACGCGCCGAAAACCTTGCCCTCATAGGCGATGATGTCGGCGAGAATCCTCTTTGTCACGGCGAGCACGCGGGCGTTGTCGGCGTTGCGTACCAGCAGATAGAAGCCCGTGCGGCAGCCCATCGGCCCGAAGTATATCACGTCGCCGCCGATCTCCGAATTCCTCACGAAGGTCGCAAACATATGCTCCACGGTGTGCGCCGTGGTCGTATCCATATAATCGCCCGAATTCGGCACCCTCGTCCTCATATCATAGGTCGTGATGTCGCCGTCAATGCGCGAAACATATATGCCCTCGGTCAGCAGGTCGTGATCGACGGTGAAGCTCGTTATCCTGTCCATAAAGCACCCCTCTGTTATTTTTGTCAGCCACAAGTATACACCACGGCGGGCGGATTTTCAACCCCCGAGCGGCATTCGGATGCATAAAAACGCCTATATATGTTAATAGTTACTAAAAAGAAAAGTAAAAAAGCTATCAGTTTTTTCTAAAAACATATAGCAATTTGCGGAATTATCTGATATAATCTTTTTTGGCTCAGTGCGCCTTTGCGCGCGGCTTTAGGAAGTTAATAATTTTATATGGAGGTATATTAATGGCTCACAAGTATGTTTACCTGTTCTCCGAAGGCAATGCCGACATGAGAGAGCTGCTCGGCGGTAAGGGCGCTAACCTCGCCGAGATGACAAACATCGGTCTCCCCGTTCCCCAGGGCTTCACCATCACCACCGAGGCCTGCACTCAGTACTATGAGGACGGCAGAGAGATCAACCCCGAGATCATGGCAGAGATCAACGAATACATCGTCAAGATGGAAGGCATCACCGGCAAGAAGTTCGGCGATAAGGAGAATCCTCTCCTCGTTTCCGTCCGCTCCGGCGCCCGTGCATCCATGCCCGGCATGATGGACACCATCCTTAACCTCGGCCTCAATGAGGACGTTGTTGAGACTATCGCTGAGAAATCCGGCAATCCCCGTTGGGCTTGGGACTGCTACAGAAGATTTATCCAGATGTATTCCGACGTCGTTATGGAAGTCGGCAAGAAATACTTTGAGCAGCTCATCGACGCCATGAAGGCGAAGAAGGGCGTTACCCAGGACGTTGAGCTTACCGCTGACGACCTTAAAGAGCTTGCAAGCCAGTTCAAGGCTGAGTATAAGGCAAAGATCGGCGAGGATTTCCCGACCGATCCCAAAGAGCAGCTTATGGGCGCTATCAAGGCTGTTTTCCGTTCATGGGACAACCCCAGAGCAAACGTCTACCGTCGTGACAACGATATCCCCTATTCATGGGGCACCGCTGTTAACGTCCAGTCGATGGCATTCGGCAACATGGGCGATGACTGCGGCACCGGCGTTGCTTTCACCCGTGACCCCGCTACCGGCGCTAAGGGCCTCTTCGGTGAGTTCCTTACCAATGCACAGGGCGAGGACGTCGTTGCGGGCGTCCGTACTCCCATGAAGATAGCCGAGATGGAGCAGAAGTTCCCCGAGGCGTTTGCCGAGTTCAAGAAGGTCTGCGAGACCCTCGAGAATCACTACAGAGATATGCAGGATATGGAGTTCACCGTTGAGCACGGCAAGCTCTTCATGCTTCAGACCAGAAACGGTAAGAGAACCGCTCAGGCCGCTCTCAAGATCGCTTGTGACCTCGTTGACGAGGGCATGAGGACTGAGGAAGAAGCTGTCCTTATGATAGACCCCAGAAACCTTGACACCCTCCTTCATCCCCAGTTTGACGCTAAGGCACTCAAGGCCGCTACCCCCATCGGTAAGGGTCTCGGCGCTTCTCCGGGCGCTGCCTGCGGCAAGATCGTCTTCACCGCTGAGGACGCAGAGGCTTGGAAGGCAAGAGGCGAGAAGGTAGTCCTTGTCCGTCTTGAAACCTCCCCCGAGGATATCACCGGCATGAAGGCTTCACAGGGCATCCTGACCGTTCGCGGCGGTATGACCTCTCACGCAGCCGTTGTTGCCCGCGGCATGGGCACCTGCTGCGTTTCCGGCTGCTCCGATATAGCTATGGATGAAGAGAATAAGAAGTTTGTCCTTGCAGGCGAGACCTTTGTTGAGGGCGACTACATCTCCATCGACGGCTCCACCGGCAACATCTACAAGGGCATCATCCCCACCGTTGACGCTTCCATCGCAGGCGAATTCGGCAGGATCATGTCCTGGGCTGATAAATACAGAACCCTCAAGGTTCGCACCAATGCAGATACTCCGAGAGACGCTAAGAAGGCTCGCGAGCTTGGCGCAGAAGGCATCGGCCTTTGCCGTACCGAGCACATGTTCTTCGAGGCTGACAGGATCGCTGCTTTCCGTGAGATGATCTGCGCAGATACTCTCGAGGAGAGAGAGGCTGCTCTTGATAAGATCATGCCCTATCAGCAGGGCGACTTCGAGGCTCTCTATGAGGCTCTCGAGGGCTGCCCCGTAACCATCCGCTTCCTTGATCCTCCTCTCCATGAGTTCGTTCCCACCGAAGAGGCCGATATCGAAGCTCTTGCGGCTGCTCAGAAGAAGAGCGTTGACGACATCAAGACCCTCATCGCTTCTCTCCATGAGTTCAACCCCATGATGGGTCACAGAGGCTGCCGCCTTACCGTAACCTATCCCGAGATCGCCAAGATGCAGACCAAGGCTGTCATCCGTGCAGCTATCAACGTCAACAAGGCGCATCCCGATTGGAATATCAAGCCCGAGATCATGATCCCGCTGGTCGGCGACGTCAAGGAATTCAAGTTCGTTAAGAAGATCGTCGTTGAGACCGCTGACGCCGAGATCGCAGCCGCAGGCAGCGACATCAGCTATGAAGTCGGTACCATGATCGAGATCCCCAGAGCTTGCCTTACCGCTGATGAGATCGCCGCAGAGGCTGACTTCTTCTGCTTCGGCACCAACGATCTTACTCAGATGACCTTCGGCTTCAGCCGTGACGATGCAGGCAAGTTCCTCAACGCTTACTATGACACCAAGATCTTTGAGAACGATCCGTTCGCAAAGCTCGATCAGAAGGGCGTCGGCAAGCTCATGAAGATGACCCTCCAGCTCGGCAGACCTGTCAATGATAAGCTTCATTGCGGCATCTGCGGCGAGCACGGCGGCGATCCCACCTCCGTTGAGTTCTGCCACAATATCGGCCTTGACTATGTCTCCTGCTCACCGTTCCGCGTTCCCATCGCAAGACTTGCAGCAGCTCAGGCAGCTATCAAGAGCCACAAGGCATAATCTAAAGCATATAATTAAAACTCCGTCCGGTGCAAACCGGGCGGAGTTTTTGCTTATGTGAATTGTTGAACCGGGATATTCCGACCCGCATATGCAAAAGCGGGCGGCTTAATGCCGCCCGCGGAGGGATAAAACTGTGCAAAGCCGATTGCACGGTCAACTTATTTGCCAAAGATCTGCGCTATGGGGTCATAGCCGAGAGCGAAATATTTGAACGCCCAGATTATCGGGTTGAATTTGAAGAAAATAACGTCGACCACGGTGACAAACGCTCTGAGGAAGGTCGAGAGGTCGTGAGTCTCGGGCACGTCGACCTTGTCGAATTCCTCGCCCGCCACGTTGAGCACGAAGGGCTGGGAATAGCAGATGCCGTCGCTGCCGGTGACATAGAATCTGACATACAGGCTCGGCTCGTCGAGCAGGTCGGAGGCGTGCAGGTCAAGGGTAGCTTTGCCGCTCTTGATATTCTCTTCACGCTTGATGACATTGCCGTTTGAGACCCAGGTTATACGGTCAAAATCCGTGCCCTCGATCGAGATCTTGTCATTCTTCTGATCGACGGTGACCCTCGTTATCATCGGCATGGGGTTCTTGAGGTAGGTCTCGACCTTGTCGTTGTCGAATTCCGGCCATTCCTTCATGCCGTTAAGCTCGATGCCGTTTGAGTAGCGGGAGACGGAGAAGAATTCGCCTCTTTCCATGCTGCGCCTGAATTCGTCGATGCTCAGATCCTTCATATACATCATCGTATAGGAGATATCCATGACCTCTATCTTGTGGGAATCCGAGAAGCAGAATGCCCACGGAGTAACGCCGTTGGGAATGGTCTTCTGAAGTATCTGATCATAAAGGATACGGTCGCAGCGGGTATATTCGTCGTTGGCGCTGTTGACGCCCATGCCGACGCAGGAGCCGGGATTCTCCATGAATATCCTTGCGAATTTGTTGGCGTAGTATTCGTCGTTGAGTTTGCCTGCGTGCTCGGCGCTGTCCTCAAATCCGATTGGGTAGAGGTATTCGCCGACGTGGGAGAGCATGGTAATGCCGCCCTTCTTCCTGACCTCCCTCGCGGGGGTCTCGTAGTCGCCGTAAACACCGGCAAGGCCCTGGCCGTAATCGGCAAAGTAGCCGGTCAGGTGGCAGTCGCTTATCGGGGTGGCCATATTCAGCTCAATGCCCTTGGGCACGTCGAGCATACCGTTCTTGTGGGTGCGCCTTGATGACGCGGCCGTGCCGTTGAGATAGGACTGATACTCCGCCTCGGTGAGGGGAATGATGTCGTCCATGTGCGTTCTTTCATATTTTATAAGTCTCATTAGGGGCACGGTCTGCGGCGCTTTGTTCCAGCCCCTGTTTATCGTGCCGTGGTCGGTGAGCGCCACTATGTCGTAGTCAAGGTCGTAGTGCTCCTGCACATATTCGTGAATGGTCGGGTAGGCGTCGCTTGCGTTGGTGTGGCTGTGGAGCTGGGTCTTATACGCTTTCCATGAATCCCAGTCCACCTCGGCGTAAGGATTCGATATGACATAATCCTTTTCGCCGGCGGCTGAGGCCCCGACGGCGCAGACCTGAGCGGCGAAGAGCACGCACAGAAGCACCGCCGTGATTTTCTTAAACATCCGATCATCTCCGTTCAAATTTCTTCTTTATTTAATTATACTTGAGCGGCGGGAAATAATCAACATTTTTTGCCTTGGCGGAATATAGAAAAAACGACTTGCATTTTATTCATTATGCCAAACACGGCACAAAAATTACCTTTGCGTAATTGACAAGCGCCGCAGCGTGTGTTATAATATGAAAAAATAATGCAATTTGGAGGCAACACAGATGAAACACATAAATACCATCAAGACCCGCGACCTTTGCCAGAGCGCAAAGAACGGCGGCTGCGGCGAGTGCCAGACTTCCTGCCAGTCCGCCTGCAAGACCAGCTGCGGTATCGCAAACCAGGCTTGCGAGAATAAGGAAGCCAAGGAAAGCAAATAATCAAAAAAGCTATGATGCCGTCCATCAGGGCGGCATTTTTAGTATGGAGAGATTCTATGATTCATCAATATAAACTGCTCGGCTACAACATAGTGCTCGACATCTGCTCCGGCTCCGTTCACGCCGTGGATGAGCTTGCCTACGACATCATCTCGATGTTTGAGCAAAACGACACTGCTGCCATAGTCGCCGCCCTCTCGGGCAAATACGAGGGCGTGAGCGACGGGGAGATAGCCGAATGCTGCGGCCAAATAGCCGAGCTGAAGGCTCAGGGTCAGCTCTTCACCGAGGATACCTTTGAGCCGATGGCGGGCGCCCTCAAGGCCAAGACCTCGGGCGTTATCAAGGCGCTGTGCCTGCATATCGCCCACACCTGCAACCTCAACTGCTCCTATTGCTTCGCAAGCCAGGGCAAATATCACGGCGAGCGCGCGCTGATGAGCTATGAGGTCGGCAAGCGTGCTCTCGATTTCCTTATTGAGAATTCAGGCTCACGCCGCAATCTCGAGGTCGATTTCTTCGGCGGCGAGCCGCTGATGAATTTTGACGTGGTCAAGCGCCTTGTCGAATACGCAAGGAGCATTGAGAAGGAGAAGGGCAAGAACTTCCGCTTCACACTGACCACCAACGGAGTGCTCGTTGACGACGACGTTATCGACTTCGCCGACAGGGAGATGAGCAACGTGGTGCTCAGCCTTGACGGCAGGAAGGAAGTCCACGACAGATACCGCGTGGACTACGCGGGCAACGGCAGCTGGGATAAGATAGTGCCGAAATTCCAAAGATTCGTCGAGGCAAGAGGCGGTAAGAATTATTATATGCGCGGCACGTTTACCCACGCCAACCCCGATTTTCTCGAGGATATCAAGACTATGCTTGATCTCGGCTTCTCGGAGCTGAGCATGGAGCCGGTCGTTGCCGCCGCCGACGACCCCGCCGCCCTCACCGAGGCGGATAAGCCCATCGTTATGAAGCAATACGAGCAGCTCGCCGAGCTGATGCTTGAGCGTGACAAAGAGGGCAAGCCTTTCACATTCTATCATTATATGATCGACTTCAAAGGCGGCCCGTGCATATATAAGCGCATCTCGGGCTGCGGCTCGGGCACGGAATACATGGCGGTCACGCCTTGGGGCGACCTTTACCCCTGCCACCAATTCGTCGGCGATGAGAAATTCAAGCTCGGCGATATCTGGCACGGCGTTGACAACACTGCCGTTCAGGATGAATTCGCTTCCTGCAACGTCTACGCCCGCGAGGAATGCCGCGACTGCTGGGCAAAGCTCTATTGCTCGGGCGGCTGCGCCGCAAACGCCTACCACTCGACCGGCTCGGTCAAGGGAATATACAAATACGGCTGCGACCTCTTCCGCAAGCGCATGGAGTGCGCCATTGCCGTGGCAGTGGCAAGAGAGATCGGTGACGCCGAATGAGCACGCCGATATGCGACTTCGTGCGTAAATATTCGTCCTCCGACCCTGTGCGGCTGCATATGCCGGGTCACAAGGGTCAGCCCCTGCTTGGCTTCGAGCCGCTCGATATAACCGAGATCGACGGGGCGGACGAGCTTTTTGCCGCCGACGGCATAATCGCCGAAAGCGAGGCGAACGCCTCCGAAATTTTCGGTTCAAGGACTTTTTATTCCGCGGGCGGCTCTACCCTCTGCATTCAGGCGATGATTCACCTGCTGGCGCTGAATTCCTCGGCCGGGGCGCCGTTTATAATCGCCGGGCGCAACGCTCACAAGGCGTTTGTCAACGCCGCGGCGCTGCTCGGCATCGGCATTCGATGGATATTCCCGCCCTCCGGCGGCTCGTATCACCGCTGCGCCGTTACTCCCGAGGCGGTCAAGGCGGCTCTCTCCGCCTGCCGCGCAAAGCCCGCCGCAGTTTATCTCACAAGCCCCGATTACCTCGGCAATATTCTCGATATCAAGGGCATAGCCGAGGTCTGTCACAAAGCGGGCGTGCCGCTCGCCGTGGATAACGCTCACGGGGCGTATCTAAAATTTCTGCCCGAATCGCTGCACCCGATCGACCTCGGAGCCGATATCTGCTGCGACTCGGCGCATAAGACCCTGCCCGTCATTACGGGCGGCGCATATCTGCATATATCGAATTCCGCACCGCTGCTCTTTGCCGAGCGAGCCAAAGCCTCGCTCTCACTTTTCGGCTCAAGCAGCCCGTCGTATCTGATACTTCAGTCGCTTGACGCCGCGAACGACCGAATGGCGGAATTCAAACGCAGCCTTTGCGAATTCCTGCCGAAAGTTGAAGGGCTGAAGGGGGATGCAGCCCGCTGCGGCTATGAGCTTGTCGGTACGGAGCCGTTAAAGCTGACCGTTGCGCCGAAATCCTACGGTTACACGGGCGACGGGCTTGCGGCGATCCTGCGTGAAAGAGGGATATTTGCCGAGTTTCACGACCCCGATATGCTCGTGCTCATGCTCTCGCCCCTTTGCGGGGACGGCACGCTTGAAAAGCTCAGAGCGGCGTTGCTCGCAGTCGAGCGAAAAGCGCCGATCACCGAAACGTCACCGCCCGTGCCTTCGCCGAAGTGGGCGCTGACCCCGCGAGAGGCGATATTCGCTCCGAGCGAGATAATACCCGTCGACCGTAGCCTCGGCAGAGTCTCGGCAGCGGCGGCCATAAGCTGCCCGCCCGCCGTGCCCATAGCCGTCTGCGGCGAGATGATAGACGAATGCGTCGTTCGGAATTTCAAGTACTACGGCATTGAGAAATGCGCGGTAATTAAATAAAAAGCAATCAGACCCTGAGGCCTTATAATGGCTGCAAGGTCTGATTTTTTATATTTATTGCTTTGCAGGCTGCAGAACCGATATTGCGTTCTGAAATGATTATTAAACCGTGTCGGAGGATCGTGCCGTTATTTTGCATGTGCATGAGTCAAAAAAACTACGGTTTCGATATGCCTTGGGACAATAGCGTGAATAAAAATGCCGTTATCTACGCTGCCCACACAACCCTCGGCGTCAGGAATATGCCGTTGCCCGGTTGAGTCGGGACACCCGGATCGATTTCATTGTCTCGCACAGCGTGTACTTATGGTTCAATGTCTCGATTGCCGCATATCCTTATTCGCTGATTGCTGTGCAAATAATCAACAATGGCCGAACTAAGCTGCTTTGCATAATTGTAAGGGATTTGCGAATCAGAGTTTTCAACGTATCGCATCCAGTAATTGCAAAAATTCTCTCAGTTTCTCTTTTCTTTCCTTTTTGGCTGCCCTTACCTCAGGGCTGTCTTTGTACTTTGGCATAATCTTAACCTCCAAAATGTTATTTCTATTCTATACCATTTCGGAGGTTTACACAAGATGTTAAGAAGTCTCATTTTCAGGGAGGTTTGTTGATTTTATTTTAAGTATTCGGCAAAGAAAAACAATGGTAAATCTTTGTTTTTGGTAATGCCATCATAAGAAATCGGTTCTTCGGTACGACACAAAACGAAACCCTGCTGAGCCGCAACATTTAAATAGTATGACAAAGAACGATGAAAGTGCTCTGTTTCACCCCAAAACTGATTCATAAATGAATAAGGCTCTATATACGAACTTATTGACTTCGCATAATTAAAGCCATTTTTATCTTTAACCCATTTACAGTCATAAAACGCCGGATGCACAATAGAATAGTAAAATATTCCATAAGACTTCAAAACTCTGTAACATTCTGAAAATACGGATTCAATATTATTAATATCCATCAAAACCTGATTGCAAAAAACCAAGTCAAACGTGTTATCGTCAAAAGGAAGCTTTTGTGTAACATCACATACTGTAAAAGAACAATTTGCATAGCGTTTACGAGCAATATCAATCATATTGACTGAGCCATCAACACCGATTATATCTGCACCGATACTTTGAAAATAATCCGTATAAAAACCGTATCCACACCCCAAATCCAATACTTTTTGCCCACGCAAATCCTTAAATCGCGCCTTAACTACTCTCTTATTGCTTTCGGCAAACTTTGACTGTTCCTGATCTTTAGTGTATCGTTTTGCCGCTTTATTCCATTGTTCAATCGTTTTTTTCATTCTCCACCTCGGTTAATGTCTTTTGTCAGTTTTAATCTTCAATAACAAGCCGAATATAGACTCATATTGTGTGCTACATTTTTCGACTTAAAAGAGCAATCGTCTCCACGTGGTTTGTATGGGGGAACATATCGACGGGGCAGATACGGCGCACGGCGTAGCCCTTCTTGGTGAGCAGGGCGAGGTCGCGGGCGAGAGTTTCGGGGTTACAGGAGATATACACGACCTTCTTCGGCCTCATGGCGGCGAGGGAGTCGATGAATTTCCTTGTGCTGCCGGCTCTCGGCGGGTCCATGAACACCACATCCGCCGTTTCGCCCGCAAGGGCAAGCTCCTGCATGAAGTCGCCCGCGTCGGCGCAGTAGAATTTCGCATTCTCCGCCGAATTGCGTTTGGCGTTTGCAACGGCGTCCTTTACCGCGTCGCGGTTCAGCTCAACGCCGATAACGCTGCCCGCCGTCTTGGCGGCGACAAGCCCTATCGTGCCGATGCCGCAGTAGGCGTCGATGACGCTTGTATTTTTGTCAAGCCCCGCAAGCTCCATCGCTTTGTTGTAGAGCTTCTCGGTCTGAACGGGGTTTATCTGATAGAATGAACGCGGCGAGATTCTGAATACCCGCCCGCAGAGCGTATCCTCAATATATCCGCTGCCGTGCAGCACCTCTTCACGCTCGCCGAGGACGAGATTTGTGTCCTTCGGGTTGATGTTGAGCACGACGGTGGTTATCTCGGGGTGCTTCTCGAGCAGGGCGGCGGTGAATTTCTTCTTCATCGGGAAATAACCGCTTGCGCCCACAAGCACGACCATCACCTCGCCGCTCGCAAAGCCGCGTTTCACCAGCACATGGCGCAGGAAGCCCGTGCGTTTATCCTCGTCATAGACCCAGATGTTGAATTTCGGCAGCATATTGCGGATATCGACTATTATGCGGTCGGCAATGGAATCTTCGGTCATGCAGTCGTCCACCGAGACGATGCGGTGGGTGCCGGACTGATAGACCCCCGAGATTATCTTGCCGCTTTTAGTCCTGCCGAACGCCGCCTGCACCTTGTTGCGGTAGTGATACGGCTCGTCCATGCCGATTATCTTATCGACCTTGCAGAATTTCTTCAGCAGTATCTCGACTCTTGCCTGCTTCCAACGGAGCTGGCGGTCGTAGCTCATATTTTGGAGCTGGCAGCCGCCGCACTTCTTGGCGAGCGGGCAGGCGTCGGGATTATTTTTGATATTTGCGGGCTGTTGAGACATGGCTGTCATCCTTTATTTTATAAATGAATAATATGCTTTTGCGTTTTTGAAAGCGAGGAAGGGGGAGAGCAGAGAATAGCGGGAGCGGACCCACTCGTTGCCCTCGACCGTCACGGCGGAGCAATTCTCGCCGACATATATTTTGCCTCTGTTGCGGCTGCCGTTCAGCGGCTCGGAGTTGATGATTGTATTGTCGGCTACGGCTATGCCGCCGACGCAGTTGTCTATCTTGACCGAGTAGCGGGGGAATTCGGCGAAGGTGTTGCCGCTGACGGTGATGTTTGAGAACATTGTGCGCTTGGCAGCTGAGCCGCCGACATCGCTGCCGAGGAAGACCACGCTGCCCCATGCGCTCAGGTCACAGCGCTCAAAGCTGTTGTTGACTATCGAGAGGTTATTCACTCCCGTGCCCTCATACCACAGCCCGGGCTGGATATCCGAGACGACCTTTATCGCCTCGCCCATCGTCTTATAGAAGCGGTTGCCCTCGCAAAGGCCGTTGCTGCTCTGGAGGAGCAGCCCCCTTGCCCTCTGCTCGTGGAAATAGTTGTCGGTTATCACATAGTTGCCGCTGTCGACCGAGGTGTTACAGAGGATCATGCCGGCTGTTTCGCCGTCGGGCAGGCTGTCAAAGGTGACGGAGGAGCTGTCGGCGGCGGTGACGGTGGCGGTGAAGCCCGTGTCAATGAAGTCCGAGTCGCAGAATACGACCCTGTCGCCCGCCCTCAGAGTGTAAGCGTTGGTCGCTTTGACGGTGTTTACGCCCGTGCGCTCGGTGACGCATATCAGGCTGTCGTGGACGTTGAGCGAGTCGTCGCCCATGAAGCTGAAGTCGCAGCCGCTGACGCGGAAGTATCCGTTTGTGTCTGCAATGTGGACTGCGTCCGCCGTGGCGGAGATGCGGTATTCATCCTCTCTGCCGGGGGCAAGCCCTATTGTGGTGTTGAGTATCTGGAAGCGCTGAGTGCGCTCGGAGATGATGAAGCCCATACCTGCGGCGGAGTATATATTCACGCCGTCAAAGGTCACGTTTGTCGAATTGCCGACTCTGAAAACCGCATCACCGTAGACATAGTGACGCAGCATATAGACCTCGCCGTTGGTCAGGAAATCCAGCGAGCCGTCGTGCGTTACACGCAGCGCATTAGCCTCGATTTTTTCAACATTCTTTATGCACTCGGGGTTTTGATAAATATAGCATTCCTTTGAACTGCCGGGCGCACCGGGAGTCAGGGTCTGCGGGTCGTATTGAGTGATTGCCGCGAGCGGAATATCCTCGGGGATATACGAGACCTCGGTGAATACAAGCTCCGCAGTGCGGCTGTCGGCGTTTGCGTTCCTGACCTTGACGAGCGAGCCGAGGCGGGAGGAGGAGTAATCCCACTCAACTGTCAAGCCGTTTATCTCAACGCAGTCGCAGTCGTCGATGTAGAAATATTTATCCGTGCCGAAAAGGAAGGTCACGCCCTCGGCGTCTATCAGCGTGTTGCGAAGCCCTCTCAGCTCCATACGGCTCTCGCTGCGGAAATAATATGTGCCTTTTGGAATTATGAGCCTTGAGCCGGGATTTGAGCGGCAGGCATTGACCGCCGCCGTGAATGCGGCGGAGTTATCCTCGCTCTCGGCGCTCATGCCGAAGTCGGCGGCGTATACGGGCGTCAGAGCGTCCGCACGGGGGAGGGAGATATAGAATACCGAGCCGTCAACTCCGTCCACGCGGTCATGCATCCGCTTCTCGACCTGCGCGGGCTCGCTCTCGTGCGGCAGCTCACCCTTGGCGGGCACTGCGGCGGGCGTGATATTGAAAATTGCCGCTATGAAGGTCATAACGGCTGTGAGTATAGGTAAAAATGATTGATGCATTTTAGTTTTCTCTTATAAACTCTTTTATCGCCGCCGCATCGTCATAGCCCATGTGATAGAGCGAGTCCAGCTTGATGCGGTCACGGGTAAGTGTTTTCATGCCGCAGCAGTCGGAGGGCGCAATGATGAGCGCCTTGCCGCATTCGGCATACTCAAGGGCAAGGGCAAGCGACGAATGATACTTTTCGCTCATGTGCGCGAGGGCTTCCGAGGTGCGGGGATAACGGTGCTTCAGCAGCTTCGCCGCCGCCTCGTTGCGCCTGTCGTCAAGCTGAGCGCCGAGCGGCTTCGTAAGAATGAGCACCACTCTGTCGCAGCCGTCGGCAAACGCCTTTTCGATAGGCACGGGGTCTGAAATGCCGCCGTCAAAATACGGCACGTCGTCGATGACAACGGGCTTGCACGCGATCGGCAGGCAGGAGGAAGCCATCAGCACGGAATAGTCGTCGAGCGAGTAATCGCTGCGGTCGAAATACTTCGGCTGACCCGTCAAAGCGTTGGTCGCAACGGTCTTTATCTCGCCCTTGAAGCGAAGATACTCCTCATAGTCAAGCGGGTCCGCACCGTCGCTGTTTGCAAGGGTAGAGTAGACGTAGCGAAGGTTCAGGAAATTACCCGTCTTTTTCAGGCAGTCAAGCCCCATGTATTCCTTGTGGAAGGAGTAGACATTGAAAAAGCGGTAGTTTCTGCCCCTCTGCTTTGAGGTGTAGGAGGCAATATTTGCGCTGCCTGCGGAGACGCCGATGCAGTAGTCAAATACAACACCGTCGTCAAGACAGCGGTCAAAAACTCCTGCGCCGTATATGCCGCGCAGACCGCCGCCGACATCAATTACGCCTGTCATTGCACATCCTCCTCAAAAAGCGAAGTGGAGAGGTAGCGTTCGCCGCCGTCGGGCAGGAGCACGACTATCCGCTTGCCGGAATTCTCGGGCCTTTTAGCAAGCTCGGCGGCGGCGTGCAGAGCTGCGCCGGAGCTGATGCCTATCAGTATTCCCTGAGTTTTGACCGTCAGCCTTGCTGCGGAATACGCCTGCTCGGTGGTGACGGTGATTATTTCATCATAAATATCGGTGTCGAGTATCTTCGGCACGAAGTTTGCTCCGATGCCCTGCAGGCCGTGGGCGCCCGCCCTGCCCTGAGAAAGCAAGGGGGAATCCGCAGGCTCGACTGCGACGATTTTTACATTCGGGTTCATTTCCTTCAAGAATCTGCCCGTGCCCGTTATCGTGCCGCCCGTGCCGATGCCCGCCACAAAGATATCGACGGTGCCGTCGGTATCCGCCCAGATCTCGGGGCCTGTGGTCTTGTAGTGAGCGGCGCAGTTGTCGGGGTTGTCAAACTGAGCGGGGATAAAGCTGCCGGGGTTTGCGGCGGCAAGCTCATTCGCTTTCTCAATGGAGCCCGCCATGCCCTTTGAGCCGTCGGTGAGCACGAGCTTTGCGCCGTAGGCGGCTATCAGCTTCCTGCGTTCAAGGCTCATCGTCTCGGGCATGACTATGATCACCTTCATGCCGAGCTGGGCTGCGTAGGCGGCGATGCCAATGCCCGTGTTGCCGCTGGTCGGCTCGATGATGAGCGAGTCTTTGGTTATCCTGCCGGAGCTAAGGGCGGCGTCGAGCATCTCTTTGCCCACTCTGTCCTTGGCGCTGCCCGCGGGATTCAGGTATTCGAGCTTCGCAAGTATCTCAGCCCCCGCGCCCGCCTCTTTGCCGAATGCGGAGAAACGCACGAGGGGAGTGCCGCCGATAAGCTCGGCGGCGGAACCGTATATCTTCAATCTTATTCGCCTCTGTCACAAAGGAATTTCTTTTCGCTTTCGGGCAGGTCAAGGCCTATGGTGCCGCCCGGATTCATCATGTAATCGGGGTCAAAGTGATTTTTGAGCACTCTGAATACCTCGTATTCGCGCCTGCCGATATAGCCCTCGAGCCACGGCGCAAACATCTTGCCTATGCCGTGATGGTGGCTTATCGCGGCGCCCGACTTCTGAATGGCGTCGAGGATAGTGGTGTGGTAAGCCTTGAATTCGTCGGCATCGCTCATCTTGGTGATGAAGATGAAATAGAGGTTGGCGCCCTGCGGGTAGCAGTGCGACATATGGGTGGTGACTATCGTATTGGGCAGGGCGTGGCAGACCTTGCGGACGTCACGGTGGACCTGCGCCATGTTTGACCAGTTGACGGTGCATTCGAGCGTGTCGGTGCATACGCCGAAATCCATCATCGTGTCGCGCAGATACGGGTCGGTGAATCTGCCGTGCTCCCAGCTCTTGCAGACAAAGCCGGTGAGCGACATCGCGCCGTGCTTCTTCGCTATGCGGCGGATATTCTTCGCCACGTTCTTTGAGAAGCCCGCTTCGCCGTCGGTGAAGCCGAGGAAGAGGCAGCGCTCCATATCCTTGTAGCCGAGCTTGTCGAGAATGGGGTGCAGCGGAGTTTCATCGACGTTATAAAGTCGGAGCATAAGGCTGGTCTCCTCGGGGTCGGAGAGACGGAATACCGAGGAATAGCCGCATTCGCATTGCATCATTTCGCGGGCGGCGTCCATTGCGGTCTGCCAATTCTTGAATATGTAGGAGAAGCGCTTTCTGTTCTCGGGCATATAGCGGAATACTCTGAGGGTGACCTCGGTCAGCACGCCGAAGGTGCCCTCCGAGCCCATCATTATCTGGTTGAGGTTCGGGCCTGTCGCCTCGCGGGGGTAGTGGCTCGTGACGATCTTGCCAACGGGAGTTGCGTATTTCTGAGAGAGAACTATATCGGCAATGCAACCGTAATATGTGCTGTTTTGACCCGCGCCTCTCGTGACGACCCAGCCGCCGACGCTGCTGTATTCAAACGACTGCGGGAAGTGGCCGCAGGTGTAGGCTCTCTTCGCGCCGAAATTTTTGACCGCCTCGTTGAGAGTTTTCTCAAGGCAGGGGCCGCTCATACCGGTCTGAACGGTGATGGTCTGGTCGACCTCGTTGAAGCTGATGACCTTGTTGTAGCGCTTACGCATATCCATTGATATGCCGCCCTTTATCGGCTCAACGCCCCTCGTGACCGAGGAACCGCCGCCGTAGACATAGAGGGGGATCTTATTCTCAACGCAGTAGGCGACGCATTTCTCTATCTGCTCCGCCGTGTCGGGGTAAACGACAGCGTCGGGCAGTGAATCGTAGCGGTGCTGGCGCATACGCATAAGGTCGTATGCGGTCTGACCGTAGGCGACCGAGAGACGGTCGTAATCGGCGGTCGAGACGAATTCGTCGCCGAAGATCTCCTTGAGAGCCTTGATATGCTTCTCGTCGAGCTTCGAGGGAATGTTCAGCTCCACCTTGCCCATGCCGATATCGCCGCAATAGCTCTTGAAATCGTCGTCGGTCATCTTGAAGGTCTCTTTCATCATCTTATAAAGAGACTCCTTGGGGTATTTGACAAAGTCGGGGTCGCCCCAGCGGAATATGGAGCGGTAGGAATCCTTGGGCGCTGCCTCCTTGACCCATTTCGGCTCAAAGCCCTTGTACGGTTTCATGCTCATTTCTCTTCCTCCTTAATAAGGTCGCTCGTTGCTATTACGTCCACCCCGAGGCCGAGCACGTTCTCTATAACTGCGTCGCCTCTGCCGAGTCTCTGCTTCACAACGGTTTTATTTATCTCTTTCATCACGTCGAATATCCTGCTTTTCGGGATATCCGAGCTGACCCGCACGGGGAGCACGGGCGCCTCGGGGAATACGGTGGCGACGGTCGAGCAGATAGTCCTCATCGGTGTCGTCTGCTCCGCTATTGCGAAATCTCTGCCGCGCTTGCAAAAGTTGCCGGTGACGGTGTATTCGCCGCCGCTCTCGGTTACCTCCATCGTGCAGCCCCTGGGGCATACTATGCAGACCAGCTTGCTCATTTCTCCTCCACCTCGATCTCTGCGGTTATTTCTTCGCCGCCGCTCACGCCACCGAAATCAACGGTCAGGCGCTCCATCTCGGGCGGACGCAGGAATTGATATTTTTTCTCGGCGAAAACTCTGTCGCCGCATTTTATAACGAGCTTGCTCTTGCCGAATTCCCCGCTGCTGCGGAAATATACGGTCGTTTCGTGGCAGTCGGCGGCAGCGTCAATGAGTTGCGGCACGATATAGAGCATATTCTTGCCTGCGTTGAGGAACGCGGTCTCGCGTTTCTTCGGAGAATAGTGAGCCGCCGAAAAGCCCGCCAGCTCTCCGCTCTCGGAGACATAATCGACAAGGTCGTTGACGTGCAGCGCGTTGCCGCAGGAGAAAACGCCGTCAACGCTCGTCATAAGGTTGCCGTCGCAGATGGGGCCTTTAGTCCTCGGGTCGAGCTTCACTCCGAGGCTCTCCGCCTGCTCATTCTCGGGGATAAGACCGACCGAGAGGATGAGCCCGTCGCATTCGACCGTCTGCTCGGTGCCTTTTATCGGCTTCATTTTATCGTCGACCTGTGAAATTTCGACCGCCGTGAGCCTGCCAGTGCCGAATACTCTCGTCACCGTGTGAGACAGGTGCAGCGGGATGCCGTAATCATTGAGGCACTGATGAATATTCCTTGTCAGACCCGAGGGGGTGGGCTTCGCTTCATAAACTCCGAGCACCTCGGCACCCTCGAGGGTCAGGCGGCGAGCCATGATAAGCCCGATATCGCCCGAGCCGAGAATAACGCACTTTTTGACAGGCATTTCGCCGAGCAGGTTGGTGAAATACTGCGCCGTGCCGGCGGTGAATACCCCTGCGGGGCGGGTGCCGTGGATGGACACCTGCTTCGCCGTGCGCTCGCGGCAGCCTGTGGCGAGCACGAGAGCCCTTGCCTCGATAGTCTGAGCGCCGTCTCTGTTGACGGCCGAGATAACGAATCCGTCATCGGTCTTTTTTATTGAAGTGACGAATGTCAGCGTAAGAGCGTCGATATTCTCTTTTTTGAATTCGTCGATGAAGATTTCGGCGTATTCGGGGCCCGAGAGCTTCTTACCGAAGCGCACAAGGCCGAAGCCGTCGTGGATGCACTGCTTGAGGATGCCGCCGAGCCGTGCTTCACGCTCGATGAGCACGGTCTTTGCACCCTCGCGGTGCGCTTTTATCGCAGCGGCAAGCCCTGCGGGGCCTCCGCCGATGACTGCAACGTCATATCTCATTGAGCTTCACCGCCCTTCGTTTTGCCGTAGCAGATTATAGAATCCGAGCCGCCCTTGCGTACCTCTGAGAGGGGTATGCCCTGATGCTCGGCGATTATTTTGGTCACAAGAGGGGAGCAGAAGCCACCCTGGCACCTGCCCATGCCGGGTCTCAGGCGCTTTTTGATGCCGTCGACCGTCGGCACGCAAAGCGGGGAGTTGAGCGCGTCGATTATCTCGCCCTTGCTTATCTCCTCGCAGCGGCAGACTATCTCGCCGTAGTCGGGGTTCTGTTTTATCAGCTTATCCCGCTCCTCGGCGCTCATCTCACGCAGCACGGGCACGGGTTTCCTGACGGGGTCGAATTTCTCGTTCCTTTTGACCTTGCTCTCGCCGCCGAGCATATCGACCGCCATGCGCTCGATGTCAAGCGCAACCGCGGGGGCGGTGGTGAGGCCAGGGGATTGAATGCAGGTGCAGTGAATGAGATTTGTAGTTTTGCGCCCTTTCTCTATAACGAAATCCTCTTCAAAATTCGGCGCGCGCACGCCGGTAAAGTAGGTGATTATATCTCTCTCGGTGAGCGACGGAGCGGTGCCGCGCTGCTTTGTGAATACCGTCTCGATGCTCTCGGCGTTCGTTGCGAAATTCTCTTTCTCGTAGGTCTCGACCGCGTCGGGGCCGGCGAGGATATTTCCGTGGACGGTGTTCAGCAGCCCGCCGCCCTTGGTATGGGACGGATTGCTCTCGAGCTTTTTGATGGAAGCTATCGAGCTTATCAGCGAGCCGGCTTTTTTATCGAGAATTGAATTCGTGCCGCGCCTCGGGTGGATGGAATAGAAACGGTCGCCCGCCATTTTGGCTATATCCTCGGCGAATACGCCTGCGGCGTTGATGACTATCTTCGGGCGGATAACGCCCCTGTTGGTCGTGACGGAGACTATCTTGCCGTCCCTGACTTCCATGCCCGTCACGGCGGTGTCAAGCGACACCTTAGCGCCGTTCATCACGGCGTTCTCGCCGTAGGCTATCGTCAGCCCGTAGGGGCAAACGCAGCCCGCCATCGGGTTGTATATGGCGAATTTGAAATCACTGTTAAATTTCGGCTCGCGGCGCTTCAGCTCCGCACCCGAAATGACGGTCGAATCGTCTATGCCGTCGATGAATTTTCGCTTCCAGGTGTATAGACGTATCAGCGGCTTCAATGCGCCCTGGGTGAAGCAGACATACTGCCCGCAGCGCTTGAAGGGCACGCCGAGGTCGGAGCAGACCTTGTCAAACATACGGTTGCCCTTGATTATGTACTTGTGCTTGAGTGAGCCTTTGCCGAGGTCGATGCCGGGGTGAACTTCGCCGTCGTTCCTGCCCGATGCCTGAACGGCGAGGTCGCTCTCTTTATCCACCAGCAGGATATTGAGCTGCCACTTGCTCAGCTCCCTTGCGATGCTTGCGCCCGAGATGCCGCCGCCGATGATGAGGATATCAGGCTCCGCGCCGTCGAGCGAAGAGTCGTTGACCTCGGGCAGGCGCATGGGCGGTATCGGCGCGCCGGTAAATTCTATGTCGTTAACGACGTGCATGCCGTGCTTTTTGTCGACCGCGAGCGAGCAGGCTTCGACTATCTCTTTCCAATCGTCACTTTTACCCGTCATTATGCGGACTTTGTCGCCCTCGGTCACGGCGTATCTGCCGCCGTAGCGCTTGTCAAGCTCCCTTCGGAGCGCTTTGATATTCAAGGCCTCAGCCTCCTTTTGCCATTATGTATACTAATTATATCATACCATAGAATTGAGGGTCAAGCTATATTTATCGCCATATTCCGCGGGAGGAAGAATAAAATATGTCAAAGAGCGGGCTTTGTCTGAAAAACATTTGTGTCCGCACGGCTTTTGGACAATTTCAACAAAAAATTCACCGCAAATTTTACACCTCTTTTAAAGTATAAACCTTGAATTACTTTTAGGGTTTAGTATAATTAAATAGAATAGCGGAGGTGTGCCTTCGCAGCAAAGGAGAAAGAATTAATATGGAGAAAATCAGAGCAGGCGTTATCGGCTGCGGCGGTATCGCCAACGGCAAGCATCTGCCCGCCCTTAAAAATGTTAAAGAGGTCGAAATGGTTGCTTTCTGCGACATTATTGAGGAGAGAGCAGTTGAGGCCGCCAAGAAATACGGCACCCCCGATGCAAAAGTCTACACCGACTATAAAGAGCTGCTCAAGGACGAGAGCATAGTTACCGTCCATGTCTGCACCCCGAACCGCTCCCACAGCTTCATCTCGATTGACGCTATGGAGGCGGGCAAGCACGTTATGTGCGAGAAGCCCATGGCTAAGACCTATGCCGAGGCAAAGGCAATGTATGAGACCTCCGTCAGGACGGGCAAGTTGCTCACCATCGGCTATCAGTCCCGCTGGAGAGATGACGCGCTCTATCTCAAGCAGTGCTGCGAGAACGGCGAGCTGGGCGATATCTATTACGCAAGAGCTATTGCGCTCAGGAGAAGAGCTGTGCCTACATGGGGTGTGTTCCTCAATGAATACGAGCAGGGCGGCGGTCCGCTTATAGACATCGGCACTCACGCACTCGACCTCACCCTTTGGATGATGGATAACTACAAGCCCAAGATGGTCGTCGGTACCAAATATAAGAAGCTCGGCGATCAGAAGAATACCGCGAACGCATGGGGCGACTGGGACCCCGAGAAATACACCGTTGAGGATTCCGCTTTCGGCTTCGTCGTCATGGAGAACGGCGCAACGGTCAGCGTTGAGTCAAGCTGGGCTCTCAATATAGCGGATCCCGAGGAGGCGTCCACTCTCCTTGTCGGTGACAGGGGCGGCGCGGATATGCACGACGGTCTCCGCCTGAATTACGTCAAGAACGGCAGACAGGTCATCGAGAAGCCCGATTTCAGCACCGGCGGCGTAGCTTTCTTTGAAGGCACCTCCGACGACCCGAAGGATCTCGAATGCCACGCTTTCTATGATTCCGTCATCAACGGCACTCCGCTCAGGACAAAGCCCGAGCAGGCTATGGTAGTCACTCAGATCCTTGAGGCTATCTATGAATCCGCCGCTACAGGCAAGCCCGTCTATTTTGACTGAGAAAGGATAAAGCAAGATGAAAATTGCCGTTCAGGTCTATTCACTCAGACACTACATAAACGATAAAGACAGCCTTTTTAAGGCTCTCGAGGATATCAAGGCCGCGGGTTATGACGGCGTTGAATTCGCGGGCTACTTCGGCGCCGAGGCGGCGGAGCTTAAAGCAAAGCTCGATGAGCTGGGTCTTGTCGCGGTCGGCGGCCATATCGGCATTGAGAATTTTGAAAGCGACAGGCTCGCCGAGACTATCGAATTCCAGCATACTCTCGGAGTCAAGGCGATAGGCGTCGGCGGCGCGCCCCACGACACGGTCGAGGAATGCGTTCACACAGGCACAGTGCTCGGCAACGCTCAGAAATATGCCATGGATAAATACGGCATGAAGGTCTATTATCACAACCACACCGAGGAATTCAAAAAGTTTGACGACGGCTCGATGCCCATAGATATAATCGGCGGCCTTTGCTCGCTTGAGATAGATACCTATTGGAGCTTCGTTGCGGGCATGGATAACTATGAATTCCTTATGGCGCGCAAGGATAATATAGTCCACCTCCACATCAAGGACGGTATCGACGGCAAGCCGATAGTCATCGGCAGAGGTCAGTGCGATATCCCCACCGTCGTCAAGGCGGCGAAGGAGATGGGCATGGAGTGGCTCATCATCGAGAATGAGGATAACGATAACGACGATGCGGCCGCTATAACCGAGAGCCTGAATTATCTCAAATCACTTATCTAAGGAGGACAATATGAAACTCGGAGTTTTTACAACGCTTCTTTCAAACCTCTCTCTTGAGGAATCCCTTAAATACTTCAAATCCCTCGGCATCGAGATGGTCGAGATAGGCTGCGGCGGCTACCCCGGCAACGCCCATGCCGACCCCGAGACCCTGCTCGCCGATGAGCATAAGCTCGAGGAGTTCAAGGCGCTCATTGCCGAATACGGCATGGAGATAAGCGCCCTTTCGTGCCACGGCAACCCCGTCCACCCCAACAAGGAGCTTGCCGCTGAGTATGACAAGACCATCAGGAACACCATTCTGCTCGCCGAGAAGCTCGGCCTGCATCAGATAAACACCTTCTCCGGCTGCCCCGGCGACCACGAGGGCGCAAAATACCCCAACTGGGTCGTCTGCCCGTGGCCGAATGACTTCAGCGAGATCCTCGAGTGGCAGTGGAACGAGGTGCTCATTCCCTATTGGAAAGACCTTGTCGCGTTCGCAAAGGCTCACGGCGTCAATAAGATAGCTCTTGAGCTTCACCCCGGCTTCTGCGTCTATAACACCGATTCGCTGCTCAAGCTGCGCGAGGCCATCGGCCCCGAGATAGGCGCAAACTTGGACCCGAGCCACCTTATCTGGCAGGGCATGGATCCCGTCGCCTGCATACGCAAGATGGGCGACGCCATATTCCACTTCCACGCAAAGGACACCAAGATCGACAAGTACAATACCGCCGTCAACGGCGTGCTCGACACCAAGCCCTATGCGGATGAGATCAACCGCTCGTGGATATTCCGCTCCGTCGGCTACGGCAACGACTATTCGTATTGGAAGGATATCATCTCCAACCTGCGTATGGTCGGCTATGACTACGCCATCAGCATTGAGCATGAGGATTCGCTCATGAGCCAGAACGAGGGCCTCTCAAAGGCTGTTTCGTTCCTCAAGGATGTGCTTGTCACCGAGCCTACCGGCGCAATGTGGTGGGTGTGATCCGACAGGTTCGGAGTGTATATTATGGATAAGAAGCGATTTTCGCTGTCCCTGATCGACGGATTCGTTATGGGGATCGTCTGCTCATTGCTGTGCGAATTCTCAGTCTCCGCCTATGCGGTCGAGCTGTCGGTGCGGGCGATGTGGCTCATTGCCGCCGCTTGTGCGGTCATCTCTGCGGTCGTTCTGCTTTTTACTCTGCCGAAGAATGCTGACGGCAGGCTCATTACAAGGCTCACTTTGGCGGGAATTCTCGGCTTTGCCCTCTCCTGCATATTGATACTTGTATATTACCTGTCGTTTTCGTTCAGGCTGTTCCCCGCAGTGTCGGGGGAGGCGCAATACGGCATTGCGGCGCTGGCGCAGGCGGGTGTGTTCCTGCTTGTTTCGGCGGCTGCGAGGGCAGCGGTGGTTTTAATTAAAATTTTTACAAAGCGAAATAAGGAAGCAATACTATGATTAACGGAAAATTCGGATTTGCCGTCATCGGTTACGGCGGCATGGGCAGCTGGCATACCCGCAAAATAAAGGAAGAGATGGGCGAGTATGCCGAGCTTATCGGCATATATGACATCGACCCTGCAAGGAATAAGGTCGCCGAGGAGAACGGCATTCACGCTTTCGCAAGCCGTGAGGAGCTGCTCGCCGACGAGCGTATCGACCTTGTCACCGTCGCAACGCCCAACGATTACCATAAAGAGATAGTCATGGCGGCTCTCAGAGCCGGCAAAAATGTTATCAGCGAGAAGCCCGTCACCCTCAGCTCCGCCGACCTTGAGGAGATGATCGCCTGCGCCAATGAGTGCGGCAGGCTCTTCACCGTCCATCAGAACAGACGCTGGGATGAGGATTACCTCACCATGAAGAAGCTGCTTGACGACGGCACTTTGGGCAAGGTGTTCAGGATCGAATCCCGCGTGCAGGGCTCAAGAGGCATTCCCGGCGACTGGCGCAATCAGAAGCAGCACGGCGGCGGAATGGTCTTTGACTGGGGCATTCACCTGCTCGACCAGGCGCTCATGATGACCCTGCCCCGCAAGCTCAAGACCGTCTATGCAGAGCTTACCAACGTCACCAACGAGAATTGCGACGACGGCTTCAGAGCGACCCTCATCTTTGACGACGGGCTTTCGTTCTATGTCGAGGTCACCACGAGCAACTTCATCTCGCTCCCGCTCTGGTATATGCTCGGCGAGAACGGCACCTCCGTCATTGACGATTGGGATTGCAGCGGCAAGACCGTCATGGTCTCCGATTGGGAAAACAGGGACGCCGTGCCCATCGTTGCGGGCGCAGGTATCACCAAGACAATGGCGCCGAGGACGGACGACACCATCAAGGAGTATCCTCTCGACGTCCAAAAGGCCGACTGGGGCGAATACTACAAGAATGTGTTCGCATATCTCAGGGGCGAGGAACCCATTATCGTTACCCACGATCAGCAGCGCAGGCTTCTGAAGCTGGTCGAGGCGATATTTGAATCCGGCAAAGAGAATAAGGTCGTTGAATTCAACGATATCATCTGATAAGCACGAAAGGCATTGAAATGAAAAAATATTTCAGGAGGACGTGGGTCGAGGTCAGCCTCGACGCCCTGCGGCATAATTACAACGAGATAAAGAATACCCTGTCGCCCGGCTGCGATATAATCGCCGTTGTCAAGGCGGACGCCTACGGCCACGGGGTCGAGAATACCGTCAGGGAATTCTCCGAGTGCGGCTGCCGCTGGTTCGCCGTGTCGAATCTCGAGGAGGCCATGCAGGTGCGCTCGGCGAACGCCGACTGCTCGATACTCATTCTCGGCTACACTCCCGCTGAATATGCCGCCGCCCTTGCGGTGAATAACATCTCGCAGGCGGTGTTCAATATCGAATATGCCCGCAGTCTCTCCGAGAAAGCCGTGGAGAGCGGCGTGCAGGTGAGCATTCACATCAAGGCGGATACAGGCATGAGCCGTCTCGGATTTGCGTTCCGTGACAGCGTGGCGGACGCAGGCTCTATCTCTCAGATAGCCGAGGCCTGCCGTCTGCCGGGGCTTTATCCCGAGGGAATATTCACCCACTTTGCCTGTGCCGACGAGCGTGAGGGCGAGGTGTTCACCCGCTTCCAGTTCGAGCTTTTCACCACTCTTATCCGCAGCCTTGAATTCGAGGGCATAACCTTCCCGTTCAGGCATTGCTGCAACTCGGCGGCGACGATCCTTTACCCCGAGATGCACCTTGACCTTGTGCGCCCCGGCATAATTCTCTATGGGCTTATGCCGTCGGAGTTCCTTAACGGCAAGATAAGCCTTATCCCCGCCATGAAAATGAAGACTGTCGTCTCCATGACCAAGACCATACCGGACGGCACCCCCGTCAGCTACGGCAGGATCTATACGGGCGAGGGCGACACGGCGGTCGCCACAGTGCCCGTCGGCTATGCGGACGGCTACCCGAGAGCGCTCTCGGGCAAGGCGTTCATGCGCGTGGGCGGCGCGACCGTGCCCGTGATAGGCAGGATATGTATGGATCAGTGTATGCTCGATGTCTCGGGCGTTGACGGCGTGCGTGAAGGCATGACCGTCACCGTGCTTGACGACGACCCCGCATGCCCCCTCTCTGTTGACGCGGTCGCGGCGGCAACGGGCACGATAAATTATGAAATACTTTGCGGCATCAATAAACGTGTGCCGAGACTGTATTTCCGCTCCGATAATATCGAAGCGATCGCGGATTATATGAAGTGATCTGTAAAATATAATGTAATGATAGAATTAAAGCTGTCGTCCTTCATCGAAGAACGGCAGCTTTTTGCGTTGAGAATGTTGCCGAAAAATTGAGGCTGTCTGTGAGAGGGGGTCACTTGACTGCAAGCCGACAGTTATATAATCGCAGATCGGCAATTTCATCGTAGGGGATGACGTCCTCGGCATCCAGCAAGCAAAACCGTAATGTAAATTGAACATCGTAGGGGGCAAACTGTGTTCGCCCGCATAAAACTATCGAGCAAAGCGAGACGGATGAAGTGTGCCGCAGACAGAATTTATGCTCATGCTGTACTCCTTTTAATCCAGCTCAAACTGACCCGTATAGAGCTGATAATACTTACCCTGCTGCGCGATAAGGTCGTCGTGGCTGCCGCGCTCGATTATCTCGCCGTGCTCGAGCACCATTATCGCGTCGGAATTCCTGACCGTCGAGAGGCGATGGGCTATGACAAACACCGTCCTGCCCTCCATGAGCTTATCCATGCCCTTCTCGATAAGGCGCTCCGTCCTCGTGTCTATCGAGCTTGTCGCTTCGTCGAGAATGAGCACGGGCGGGTCGGCTACCGCCGCTCTCGCAATGGCGAGGAGCTGGCGCTGACCCTGCGAGAGATTCACGCCGTCGCCGGTTATCATCGTATTGTAGCCCTCGGGCAGGCGGGTTATGAACGAATCGGCGTTTGCGAGCTTCGCCGCCGCCACTATCTCGTCATCCGTCGCGTCAAGCCTGCCGTAGGCGATGTTGTCCCTGACCGTGCCCGTGAAGAGGTGGGTATCCTGGAGCACCATGCCCATTGAGCGGCGCAGGTCGGCCTTCTTTATCTTCTTGATATTGATGCCGTCATAGGTTATCTTGCCCTCGGTGACATCGTAAAATCTGTTGACAAGGTTGGTGATCGTGGTCTTGCCCGCGCCCGTCGAGCCGACAAAGGCAATCTTCTGCCCCGGCATCGCATAGAGCGAGACGTGCTTCAAAACGGTCTTTTGGCCGTCGTAGCTGAAGCTGACGTCGTGGAAGCGCACGTCGCCCCTCCACTCGGTATAGGTTATCGTGCCGTCGCCGTGCGGATGCTTCCACGCCCAGACTCCCGTCCTCTCGCTGCACTCGGTCAGGCTGCCGTCGGGTGCTTTTTTAGCGTTGACGAGGGTAACGTAGCCGTCGTCCGCCTCGGGCGGGGTGTCGATTATCTCAAATATACGCTCAGCGCCTGCAAGCGCCATGATGATATTGTTGAACTGCTGCGATATCTGTGTTATCGGCTGGAAGAACTGCTTGGTGTAGGTGAGGAACGCCAGCAGAGTGCCGACGGTGATGACAAAGAACGAGCCTTGCGGCAGAGCGACTATCAGCACCGAGCCGAGCATAGCGACCGCGGCGTAGGTGAGGTAGGAGATATTGCCCATTATCGGCATCAGCACGCTCGCAAAAGTGTGAGCGTTGGTCGAGGCGTGGCGCAGCCTGCCGTTTATCACGCTGAAATCGGCATTCGCCCTCTGCTCGTGGCAGAATACCTTGACCACCTTTTGGCCCTCGATGAATTCCTCGATATAGCCGTTGACGTCGCCGACGCATTTCTGCTGCTCACGGAAGTATCTTGCGCTGCGTGAGCCGAGGAATTTGATAGCGCCGAACGCCATTACAAGCATCACGAGCACCACGAGCATGAGCAGCGGGCTGAGCCGCAGCATCATGGCAAATGTGCCTATGACCGTCACGACGGAGGAGACAAGCTGCACGAGGCTCTGGCTGATGCACTCCCTGAGAGCGTCAACGTCGTTTGTGTATCGGCTCATAAGCTCGCCGTGGGTGTGGGTGTCAAAGAAGCTCACGGGCAGATCCTGCATATGGTTGAAGAGGTCGGCTCTGATGGTGTTCAGCGTATTTTGCGAGACCTGGAGCATTATGCGCGAATAGCCGAACGAGCTGAGCACACCCGCGATATATATGCCCGCAAGGAGGGCGAGCGTCTTTGCCAGCGGGGCAAGCAGCTCACGGGTGATGCCGCTGCCGACGAGCGGGAGCAGGTAATCGTCTGTTATGCTCTTGATGAAATATGTGCCCGCCACTCCCGCTGCCGCGCTCATTGCGACGAGCAGGAATACAAGAATGAGCAGGAATTTGGACTTGCCGAGGTAGCCGAGCAGCCTTGCAAAGGTCGCCCCGACATTCTTTGGCTTCTGAAATCCGTGTTTCGGCGGTGCCATTATGCCACGCTCCCTTCCTGCTGTGATTTATAGACTTCGGTATAGATCTCGTTGGTGCCGAGCAGCTCCTCGTGGGTGCCGACGGCGTTTATCCTGCCGTCGTCGAGCACGATTATCCTGTCGGCGTGCTCAACGGAGCTGATGCGCTGAGCCACGATTATTGTGGTCACGTCGCCGTGATTCGCCTTGAAGCCGCTGCGGATCTTAGCGTCCGTTGCGGTGTCCACGGCGCTGGTGCTGTCGTCAAGAATGAGCACCTTGGGGGATTTGAGCAGCGCTCTCGCGATACAAATTCGCTGCTTCTGACCACCCGAGAGATTTGTGCCGCCCTGCCCGAGGTAGGTGTTGTAGCCGTCGGGGAACGAGGTGATGAAGTCATGTGCCTGAGCGACGCGGCAAGCCTGCTCTATCTGCTCCATAGTGGCGTTCTCGTTGCCCCAGCGGAGATTTTCTTCTATCGTGCCGCTAAAAAGGACGTTGACTTGCAGCACCATGGCGACCGCGTTGCGAAGATTGTCGAGCTTATAATCCTTGACGGATCTGCCGCCGACCTTGACATCGCCCTCGGTCACGTCATAGAGCCTCGGAATAAGCTGCACGAGGGTGGTCTTAGCCGAGCCTGTGCCGCCTATAACACCTATCGTCTCGCCCGAGCGTATGTGCAGGTCGATATTGTCGAGCACATTCTTTTGGCCGTCCGCCTTGTATTTGAAGCTCACACCGTCGAAGTCGATGCTGCCGTCGGCGACTTGAAGCTCGGGGTCTGCATCTGCGTCGCTGATATCGGGCTGCTCGTTTAGCACCTCAACCACTCTGGTGAGCGAGGCTCTCGACATAACGCCCATGACGAATATCATTGATATCATCATCAGCGACATGAGTATCTGAGTGACATAGGTGATGAACGCCGTGAGATCCGCGACCGTCATTACGCCCTCGATAACGTGCTGACCGCCTATCCAGAATATCGAGATAATGCAGGCATAGACCGTCAGCGACATGAGCGGGCTTGCGAGGATAAGCACCTTCTCGGCGGATATCGAAGCGTCCTTTAATTCGTCGTTGGAGAGCTTGAATTTATCCTTCTCATACTGCGCTCTGACAAACGCTTTGATAACTCTCATGGCTATGAGGTTTTCCTGCACCGAGGAATTCAGCCCGTCGAATTTCTTCATCATCCGCTTGAATCTCGGCAGGGCGATGCTGCCCATAATGCCGAGGAATATCAGCAGAAACGGGATAGCTATGAGGAATATCCTCGCAAGGGGGGCGTTGATCCTGTGGGCATAGATAAACGACATAACAAACAGCAGCGGTGCCCTGAGGACTATACGCAAGGCCATTGTATACGCCATCTGCATTGTGTTGACGTCGGTGGTCATCCTCGTCACGAGCGAAGCGGTGCTGAATCGGTCGATATTCGAGAATGAGAAGCTCTGAATTTTGGCAAAGACCGCCTCCCTGATGTTGGAGCCGAAGCCCATGCCCGCCTTTGCCGCAAATCTTGCCGCCAGCGAGCCGCTCACGAGCGAAGCGACCGCCATGAGGATCATCTTGACGCCCCGGCGGACTATATAATCCATGCCCGCGCCGCCCTGAATGCCGGTATTCACCATATCCGACATGACGAATGGGAGCTGCACCTCCATAAGCACCTCAATGAGTATCATCAGCGGCGAAAGAACGGAAACGAGCCTGTAGCCCTTGGTCTTTGAGACTATGGCTTTAATCATTTTCATCCCTCTCCTTTTCCTTTTTAATAATATCTTTCATCATTTCTCTCTCGCTCAGCTCGCCGACCGAGAGATTGCGGGCCATACGGCTGAGCATGGCGAGCAGCTGCTCTGTCTCTTGCTCCGTGAAGCCCTCAAACATAATATCGTCTATCCTGTCGCATTCCTTGCGCCCCGCCATAAACGCCCGTCTGCCGCTCTCGGTAACGCTCAGGCGGTTTATGCGGCGGTCGTTCTCATCCTCACGCCGCTCGACGAAGCCTGCCTTGCAAAGGCGCTTTATGCTCGTGGCGACGCTTGCGGGCGAAACGCCCAGCGCCTCTGAAAGCTCCACCTGTGAGCAGTCCCCGTGCGCTATCAGATACTCCATCAGCTCCGGCTGCCCGCGGTAGAGGTGCAGGTGCGACACCGCCATTGATATTCTGTAGCGGTGCAGCAGCCCTACTCTGCAAAGCTCACGGACGGTGCGGCGGCACATTTCCTTATCTATGACTATCGCTCCTTTCATTGTTATCGGCAATTAATTAGTCGGTTAATAGTTAACCGTTTAACTTTCTTTTGAAGTCTAACGCCTCCCGACCGAAAAGTCAAGAGGCGCAGGTGAATTTTAACAAATAGTTCAGATTTATCTCGCCACTTCGCCCGTTATCGCGTTTATCACGTTTTGGAACACCGCAACGTGGGAGGCGGAGATATATTTATCGAGATGCATTGAGCCGAAGAACCAGCGCCTGAAGCGGCAGGATTCCGACAGCTCCTCAAGATAGGTGTTGAGACCCGTGACGCTCGCCGTCTCCGAATCCTTGAGCATCAGGAAGCTCTTTATCTTGACGGGCGGCTCGTGGGTGATAATATAATCGACCCTGCAATTCTGCTTCTCGAGATTGGCCGCACCCTCAAGCAGCTCCTCGCGGCTGGGGAATTCCTCCCTCGACCAGGCGTTCTCCTCAAAGCGGATATCAATGTCGGGGCTTTCGCCGCCGCCCATGGTGAAGAAGGTCATGTTGTCTATACGGAAGACCTGCCCTCTCATCAGGTGATAGAGATTGCCGCAGATATGGTGCACCTTGCCGCCGCACCACTCGGTGACGGGGTAAGCGTTCAACAGCTCAAAATTCTCGTGAGTGCCGTCGATAAAGCAAATGTTATATTTCTTTGAGCCGAGTTTCTTCAGCGTCTTTTGCTCCGCCTTGCTGTTATCCCAAACGAAGCCGAAATCGCCGCAGACTATCAGCGTATCGCCCTTTTTAAGGCGTTTTAAAGCGGGGGAATCAAAGCGGGCTATATCGCCGTGCATATCCCCGGTAACGTAAACCATACGGAAGCTCCTTTTTTATGTGCTACCTTAAATAATAACGCAATGCGGCGAAAAAATCAAGGATAAAGAGCCGAAGAAACAAAAAATTCATTTTTACTGTTTATTTTTCCCTCATTATATGATATACTGAACGGAGTGTCATAAATAATTTTATAGGTGAGAAATAACATATGAGAAAAGTAATTTGCTCGATTTTATGCGCCGTCACTGTGATCCTTTCCGTATTCGTACCCGCCGGCGCGGCCTATGACGCCGAGATGGAGAAGCTGGGGCTTTATTCCGAATGTCTGCTGCTCATGAGCGCCGACAACGGCGAGATAATATTTGCCAAAAACGAGACGATGCAGTCTGCGCCCGCAAGCCTTACCAAGATAGTGACCGCCTGCGTAGTGCTCGAGAATTGCAGCGACCTGACCGCCCCTGTCACGGTGACGGAGCAGAGCCTGCATGAGCTTGACGGCACGGGCAGCTCCCTCGGCGGCCTCAAGGCGGGTGAAACGCTCAGCCTCTATGATATGCTCTGCTGCCTGCTGCTCCAGAGCGCCAACGAGGCGGCGACCACCCTCGCAAACTACGTCACGAACGGCGACAGGGCGGCGTTCATCGCCAAAATGAACGAGCTTGCCGAGCGCCTCGGCTGCACGGACAGCCACTTTGTCAACCCTCACGGCCTTGACGACGAGGATCAGTATGTTTCGGCTGAGAATATAGCCAAATTCTTCAAATACGCTCTCGAATTCCCCGCTTTCGCCGAGATAGTCGGCAGGAATTCATACACGCTGCCTGCCACCAATATGCAGGGCGAGCGCACCATCCACTCGACCAATTTCATGCTCAACAGTGCCTATAAGGACTACTACTGCAAGTATGTCAAGGGAGGCAAGACGGGCACGACCTCTCAGGCGGGGCGCTGCGTAGTGACCCTCGCCTCCAACGACGGCTACAACTATATCGGCGTTGCGATGCGCTCGATATTTGAGGATGTCGACCGTGACGGTGTGGAGGAGAACGGCGCCTTCCTCGACTGCAAAAAGATGTTTGAGTGGGCGTTTAAGAATATCCGCCTTGTTGCGGTCTGCGACCCCGAGAAGATAGTCGCGGAGATCCCCGTCAAATATGCGAGGACCACCGATTTCGTCAGCCTCGTGCCCGCCGAGACGGTCTACAGCCTTGTGCCGACGGGGACGGATTCCGGCAGTCTGCTGATAGAGACGATACCCGACACCGTGCCCGAATCGGTCAATGCGCCGATAAAAGAGGGACAGGTTATCTGTAAAGGCAGAGTGCTTTACGCGGGCAAGGTCATTCGTGAGATCGACCTCGTCTCCCGCTCACAGATAAAGCGCAGCTTCTTCGCATTCATCGGCACGGAGCTGCAGGCGCTCTTCGGCTCGTGGGTATTCCGCATCGCCGCCGTCGCGGTTCTTGCGGCTCTCATAGTGCTGCTGGTGCTCCGCAGCCGCCGCGTCAAGGCAAAGCGCTCGGGCAGCTTCCGCGTGCTCAACTACAACGACTTCAAAAATCTTAAATAATAATTTCGGAGGAACCAACGTGGAAATATACAAGGGAAGAGGAAAAAAGGAATACACAAAACAGCTTATCGAGGTGCTCGACGACGTTTTCTTCTTTGACGATGAAGAAACTCCCCGCCGTGACTTCATGTCGCTGCTGCCGAAGCTCTACAAGGATGAATACGAGCCCGCCTACAACAATCTTGTAGTCATGGAGGGTGAGGATATAAAGGCTGCTATCGGTCTATATCCGCTTAAATTCGTCGCCGCGGGCAGGGAGCTGAAGGTCAGCGGCATCGGCAACGTCGCAGTCACCAGAGATTCAAGAGGCAAGGGCTACATGATAGACAGGCTCAACGCCTGCCTCGACATAATGAAAGCCGACGGCACGGTCTATTCGCCTCTCGGCGGTCACAGGCAGCGCTACGGCTATTTCGGCTACGAGCCTGCCGGCGTGAGCGTTTGCTTCTCGATAAACAAGCGCAATATCCGCCATGTGCTCGGCGGAGAGGTCAAGACCTCGCTCACCGCCCGTGAATTGACCGAGGCGGATACCGAGCTGCTTGCAAAGGTCAAGGCATTGTATGAAACTCAGCCGTTCCACGCCGTGCGCCCCGACGAAGCGCATATGGATATTCTCAGGAGCTGGCGTTCGACCCCGTATGTCGCACTTGCCGACGGCAGCTTTGCGGGCTATTTCGTCCTCTCAAGGGACGGCGGCATTGCCGAGATAATGGCTGCACCCGGCACCGACCTGCTCGACCTCATTATCTGCACCATGGAGACCTCCGGCCGCGACTCGGCGAGCTTCGCTCTGCCGCCCTATGACACGGAGAATTGCGAATACATGGCAAAGATCTGCGCCTCCTGCTCGCTTACACACTCCGAGATGATAAATATTTTTGATTTCGCTGCGTTCATCGAGGCGTTTCTCACCGTTAAGGCTCAGCGCATGAAGCTCGGCAGCGGCTCGCTGGTGATGCTTATCCACGGCGTCAACGGCGACGAAAATCTTGAAATAATTGTCAGCGGCAGCGATGTGACGGTCAAGCCGACCGACAAGCCCGCCGATATCGAGCTTGAGCACCGTGAGGCGATAAGGTGCATCGCCTCGCTCTACTCCGAGGCAAGGAACACCCTGCCCGCCTTCGCCGCAGGCTGGTTCCCCGTCGATTTCTATGCCCATTCGCAGGATAACGTCTGATAACACAACAGCCTCCCTTAACGGAGGCTGTTTTTTTGTTTGGTTGCTCAGAAAAAACCGCCCTTCTCCGTTCGGAGAGGGGCGGTTGGCGGTTAGTTTATGATCGGATGATGATTATTTGAAGCGCTTGATTGCCCAGCCGAAGAGGAAGTAGACGACCTTCATCACGGGGTTGAGGATGGCGGGGGAGAATGTGTCGAAGAAGAAGTTGGAGGCTTCCTCGCCTGTCACGTTCTGATAATAGAGCAGGTGAGTCTCGTAGTTTGCGATGTCGTTCTCATCGAAGTTGAAAACTCTAATCGTCCTGCCGCACTCGGCGCCGTAGGCACGGAAGCCTGTGCCGCCGTTGTAGCCCATCTTGATGCCGTCGGCGGAGGTGCCGACAAAGTTATTGTTGTGGTCGTGTGCGAAGAATGCGCCGATTATGTCGCCGTTCTTGACCCATGCCTGATATTCGCCGGTCTGCACGTCAAAGTTCTCGGAGCAGGGGGCTTCGCCGAAGTCGCCCTGAGCCACTTCCGTGTTGAGCACATACCATTTGTGATCTCTGCGGGAGTAGATAGCGCCGTCGTCCTTCCAATCGCATTCTTTAAGGAAGGAGTAGATTTCCTTGACGGGGACGTGCTGGAAGAGCATCGAGGGCACGGCTGCGCCGCCGTTTGCCGCTTTGAGAGCGGCGGAGGTGGTGTTGTACCAATCAAGCTGATTTGTGCGGATGCCTTCGTAGCCGCCGTCCTTCTTGTTGTTGGTGTCCATCATGTAGATGTTCATCGCAACGCTGCCGTCCTTTGAGGAATAGATAGGCACGTTGTAGGTGAACGGGTCGGTGCTGCCCCTGACTGCAAGGCAGTTGTCGTATGAAGCGTAGACTTCAAACATCTCATCCTCGCTCATCACGTTGGCGCGGTCATGGTCGTGGTTGCCGAGGGTCACGAGGAACGGAATGTTTCTCTCCTGGAGAGGCTTGATGATGCGGTCGATAGCGAGCTTATAGTCCTCCTTGGAGGCCTTTGGATATATATCCGAAAGCTGGTCGCCGACGAATACCACAAGGTCGGGCTGCTCCTGATCGAGAGCCATGCCGATGAATTTCGCGGTCTCACTTTTGGCATTCTTGCCGACATCCTGGGTGTCGTTGATCATCATTATCTTAAATTTGCCGTCTGTGCCGAATTTGAGAGCGTCGGAGGCTCCGTCGGCAGCAAAGGCAAATACCGAGCAGGTGAGCACGGTGACAATTGCAAGGAAAATGCTGAGCAGTTTCTTCATTTTGTATTTCTCCTGTTGAGTTATTTTATTTTTTCGATGACCTCGCCAGAGACTGGCTTGGTCTTGTCGATGAATTCACGCACCGCTTGGGCCGAGGGCATTGCAGCCGAGCAGCTGTGAGCTGAGACGAGCATGGAGGCGGAGGCCGTTGCAAATTCGAGTGCCTCGGGCACGCTCCTGCCCTGAAGCAGCGAATAGATGAACGCCGAGGCATAGCCGTCGCCGCCGCCGAAGCCCTTGAGCATCTTGACGGGGAAGGGCTTCACTTTATACGCCGAGCCGTCGCTGAGATAGGCGACCGAGCCCTCTTTGCCGTGCTTGATTATAACTATCCTGTTGCCGTAGCCGAACCAGCGCGCTGCCGAGTCCTCGTCGCTTGAGCAGACGCCCTCGAGCGCCTCGGTGAGGTCGAATTCCTCTCTCGAGCCGAGGATGATGTCGCTGTTTTTGGCGGCGATGGAGTAATAGAGCGATATTTCGTCCTTATTTTTCCAGGTGTAGCTCCTGTAGTCGATGTCGAATATCACGACTACGCCGTTTTTCTTTGCGAGGAAGAGCGTTTTGAGCGCAGCCTCTCTTGACGGGCTTGCGCACAGAGCCGTGCCGGAGATAACGACGGCCTTTGCCTGTTTGATATAATCCTCATCTACGTCGTCAACACAGACTTGCAGATCCGCAACGCCGTCGCGATACATCAGAATGCTGCTCTGTGTGGGGCTGAGTATCTCGGTGAAGGTAAGGCCGAGGTTTTCGCCGTGCTCGCAGCGGAAAACGTGAGAGACGTCAATGCCGTCAGCCTTGAAATAATTCTCCACATAGTCGCCGAATTGATCGTCGGACACGCGGGCGATGAAGCCGCACTTTGCGCCGAGCCTTGCAAGGCCGACAGCTATATTTGCGGGCGAGCCGCCGACGTATTTGTTGAAGTTGCTGCTCTCGGAGAGCGGCTTATTCATATCGGTGGGGTTGAAGTCGATGGCGATCCTCCCTATGGGGATGACGTCAAGGGGCTTTGAGTTGTCAAATTCAATGTAGCTCATATATATGTCACCTTTCAATTAATTTTTACCTTTACCGGCGCAGCCGAATATCTCTATATGCTTCAGGGCGTTGCGATACGCCCCCTCGACCTCGGCGGCCTGCAAGTCATAGTATCCGCCGATTTTGCCGCCGGAGTAAGCGGAGCGAACGCTCGCTTCAACGCTGTCAAAGGTCGCCGTGGCAATGTTGATTTTCCTGATGCCGAGGCTCACGCATTTGCGGAAGTCGTCGGGCAGTATGCCCGTGCCGCCGTGGAGCACCAGAGGGACGGGAACGAGACCCGCCGTCTCCTCAAGAATATCAAACCGCAGCTTCGGCGCCTGCTTGTAGTTGCCGTGGGCGTTGCCTATCGCAACGGCGAGGGCGTCAACGCCCGTCGCTTTATAGAATTCCAGCGCCTGAATGGGCGAGGTGCAGTTGACGGCGATATTCTCGCTGCCGTCCTCGCTGCCGCCGACGCAGCCTATCTCCCCCTCGCAGTCGGCGTTAAAGCGCTTGGCTATCGAATTTATCTTTGCGGTCTCGGCGGCGTTCTGCTCAAACGGCAGATGCGAGCCGTCAAACATAACGCTCGTGAAGCCGAGCTCAAGAGCCTCGGTTATCTTCTCCTCGGTCTTGCCGTGGTCGAAGTGGACTGCCACGGGCATCTTGCAGCTCTTTGCGGCGGCTACCATCAGCGGGCCTATCACCTCAAGCGGGGACTGCTTGAGGCGCACCTCGGCTATCTGGATTATGGCGGGGCTTTCGGTCTCCTCAACGGCTTTGAGCACGCCGAGCACCATCTCCATATTCGCTACGCTGAAGCTGCCGACGGCGTAGCCTTCATTCGCCGCTTTTTGCAGCAGCGGGCTCATCTTTGTCAGAGGCATTGCCCGAACCCTCCTTTTTGTAATAGATAACGGCGCATACCGCGCTGGTGAGCGGCAGAGTCAGCAGCATGCCCATGCTGCCGGCGAGCGCCTGGAGGACATCGGCGATGATGACCTCTTTGTTGATGACCTGCTCGATATTCGCGTTGTAGGCGACCATGAGCAGCACGCAGGTCAGCGAGCTGCCGATATAGGCGAGCACGAGGGTGTTCGCCATGGTGCCCATCATATCCCTGCCTATCGTGAAGCCCGAGCGCATAAGCTCCTGCGGCTTGATATGCGGGGATTTCTGCTTTAATTCGTAAAGCGAGGACGATATCGACATCGAGACATCCATCACCGCGCCGACCGCGCCGACGATTATCATCGCGAAGATTATCGCCTTGAGGTTAATTGGGTTGTCGGGGTAGAGCTGGAAGAGGTAGATCGACTCCTCCTCGAGCATACCTGTCATATTGAGAAAGCGGTCCATTATCAATACGATGAAGCCCGAGCAGAGCACGCCGCTCATGCAGCCGATGCAGGCGCACAGCGCCTTTTTGTTGTAGCCGCTGATTATCGCAAGGGTCATCACCGTCATGTAAACGCACACGAGGATGGACCAGAAATAGATGTTGTGACCGTTGAGAATGGCGGGAATGAGCACAAAGAATACCGAGAGGCAGGTCAGCCCGAGCGAAACTATCGTTTTGACGCCCTGCATCCTTGAGAATATGACTATCAGCACGCAGAATATCGCAAGCAGCCACAGCAGCGGAGTGATACGCACAAAATCGCCGAAATAATAGAGCCTTTCGCCGTTCTCGCGGTAGCCCTCTATCAGCACGGTGTCGTTTTGCTCCACCTGACGGGGGCTGAACGCATAAGAGCGGTCGATCTCCTGGATAACATCGAGGGTTTTGCCCCTCAGCTCGGTGTTGAGCGCCTTTGCCTTGAATGTGACGGTGATTATTTCATTCTCGCCGCTGACGTTGGCGGTCTTGATGTCGGTAACTCTTATCACCTTTGCTTTTATAGTGTCGCCGTCCATCTTGCCCTTAAATATCGAGCCGTCGCCGACGATATAGGTGTAGGCGGCGAGCAGCAGCAGCGCGGCGACAGCCACGGTCACGAGCTGTGAGATCATCTGCCGTCTTTTCATTTGCCTTCACCCGCTTTTATACATTATCTATCGGTCATTATAACACATTAAAGCGCAAATCTCAACAGCATATTTTTAGAATTCGGTGCCGATAAAGCGAAAAAATCGGCCTCCGGCGAGGGAGAGACCGTGAGATATTATCAAAAGCAAACAAGAGAAAGCAATAGTGATAAGCCACAAAACGAAAAACAGCCATTTCGCTTTGAAATGACTGTTTTAATTTAACTGAGCAAAAAAGGTTTTTGGTATTCGTCAAAAGCCGAAACGGTCTTTAATTATCCGCGCCGTTTCCTCGGCAGATAGATCGGTATTATCAATTTTAATATAATTTTCAAACGGTATTTCGCCGTCGTTGCTCACCATTCGGTGATTATTATCATCATAGATCAACAGCCTGTTTGAAAATTCAATATCCCTTTTTGACGGTTTGTTTTTCAAACGGTTTTCGGTTGCGTTTCGCTTCAGCCGTACTTCCTGCGGAGCGAAAAGCTCGACATAATACACCTCTGCGTTATACTCTTTAAATATATCGACGATTTTCGCGGTGTATTCCCAATCCTCTTTACAGTCAAAAGCCCACATAAAGGTGAAGATCAATCCGTATTTATCTGTTTTCGCGAATTCCTCAAATACGGCTTCTCTGAATTTCCTGATCACGGTTCCGTTGAATTCGCCAAACACCTCGAGCACAGGCTCAATGCTCATATGATTATGGAAAAGCTTGAAATCCGTAATTTTGCAAAGTTCCTGCCCGACCGTCATTTTGCCGACAGCAGCGTCTCCGAACAGCAGTAACAGCTTCATCGTCTCACCTCTGTTTTTATTGATATTCGACGACAGATACATATAAAATAAAAACCGCCGAAGCGGTTTTGTTGGAGCTACTGGTCGGACTCGAACCGACGACCTGCGCATTACGAATGCGCTGCTCTACCAACTGAGCCACAGTAGCATTTCAAATACGCTCCATATTATATAGTATTTATTTCAATTTTGCAAGTCTTTTTTACTATTTAGTTTAAAAATTTCGGCGACGTTACAATTCGGCAACAAAAGCTTTACAATTTCTCTAATATTATTTTATGTTCTATACTTGATTTAAATGCGAAAATGGGCTATTCTATATATAGTCCCGCACCTTATGCGGTTGATAAGACTCATTCGGAGGTAATATTAGACATGAGGAAGAACATAATTGCGATAGTGTTGGTGTTCGCGCTGGCATTCGGATTCGCATCCTGTAAACAGCTCGAAAAAACCGATATGTTCACTATCGAGTCGCAGGTTTATATCGTCGATGACGAGGGCGTTACCAGAAACGTGCAGACCAGGATCAAGGAGAACGGCGAGATAGAGTATTTCTACATTGATTCCGACGGCAATACGATATTTGTCAAGAAGGATGACGTTGTTATCGAGACCAAGCGCGTGCTTGCCTCGACCACCGACTCCAACACCTTCTCACCCGAGGCGCAGTCGTTCCTCGACGCTTTCAACGACCCCTCGTCTCTTGACGAGCTGATCGACACCAAGGTCACCGAGCCGAAGCTCGATATGGTGGACGGCCTTGTGCCCGACGACGACTTCAAAAAGATCGAGCCTGTCACCGGCGCGGACGGCAAGCCCCAGCGTGAGACCTTTGAGAAGAACTTCAAAGAGATAATCAAGAGCGAGAGCTTCACTCTCTCCGCAACTATCGAAGCCGAGGTCGACGGCTCCACCGTGCGTATGCCCATGACTCTGATGAGGAGCGGCGACGACCTCTATGTTGAGACCAATATGCCCGTTGAGGGCAAGGGCGCCCTCAAAGCTGCGTTCATCGTTACGGGCGGCAAGCTCTATCTTGTCATCCCCGCAATGAGATGCTATATGGAAGTGCCTCAGGAGGTCCTCGAAACCATCCTTGACCCCGACCTTATCGAGGGCGGCGCAAACGACGATAACTCCAAGTATGTTTCGAGCGCCGAAGTCACCGTGGGCGGCAAGAAATACACCTGCGACGTGTATGAATCCGACGGCAGCACCACAAAGTATTACTTTGACTCAAACGGCGATCTCAAGAGGATCGAAAGCATTTCCTCCGACGGTTCGCCTGCAATAATCGAGATAAGCACCCTCAAGAAGGGCGCAGACAAGTCAAAGATGAAGATACCCTCGGGCTATTTCGATATGACCAAGATAATGGGTGAGAACTTTGACTATTCGACTTTGACATAAGGACTATGAAAAAGAAGTGTGCATTGATAACCGGAGCCTCGGGCGGGATAGGCAGCAGCATTGCGCTGCGCCTTGCCCGTGACGGCTTCGCCGTAGCGGCCTGCTACAGGAGCGACGAGGCGGGCATCGCCTCCCTCGCCGCCGAGCTTGACGTCATCGGGGCGGAGTATAAGATATACCGCGCCGACGTTGCCGACTACTCACAAATGAATACTGTCTTTGCAGACGCCACCGAGGAATTCGGCGGCGTTTCTGTGCTTGTCAACAATGCGGGGGTTGCCCAGCAAAAGCTCTTCACCGATATCACCGAGGAGGAGTTCGACTTTATCACCGGCGTTAACTTTAAGGGTGTTTTCAACTGCTGCAAGTGCGCCGTGCCGTTCATGGTGAATCAAAAGAGCGGCAAGATAATCAATATATCCTCGATGTGGGGCGTTTACGGCGCTTCGTGCGAGACGGTGTATTCCGCGACCAAGGCGGCCGTGATAGGCCTCACCAAGGCGCTTGCTAGGGAGCTTGCGCCGAGCAATATCCAGGTCAACTGCGTTGCCCCCGGGGCGATAGACACTAAGATGAATTCAAATCTCAGCTCCGATGAGCGAGCCGCCCTCGCGGACGAGATACCGATGGGGCGCTTCGGTCTGCCCGGCGAGATAGCCGGTGTTGTGTCTTTCCTTGCGGGCAGCGACTCGGATTACGTCACCGCCCAGGTCATAACTGCTGACGGCGGCATGACCTGATGGGCATTTTGCCGAAAAACCGTCTTGCTTTTTGGCTATAGTTTACAATTGATTTAATTTCCGTAATATGATAAAATACTACAGTGTATTACGCAATTAGTGTTTGGAGGAAAAAATATGGCTAAATGTCCGAAGTGTGGCCGCCGTCTTACTATTTTTGATTGGCGCCCCAATTGCCCCGGCTGCGGCGTGAATCTTGTTTACTACGGCAGAGAAGAGAGACTAATGAATGAGGCGGATGCCGCCGAGGCCGAGCACGCCCACCTTCAAAAGAAGCTCGACAGGCTCAAGGCTTCCTTCGTCGGCTCGCCGCTCACCATAGTCAGGATAATCCTTTCGGTGCTCCCGATAGCAGCCCTCATGCTGCCGCTGTGCAAGGTCGCATTCAACGGCCCGTTCATTGAGGAGACCGCAAAGAACATAAATGCCATCGGGATCTATAATCTCGTTTCCTCTATTGATTTCGGTGCTCTGTTCACCATGACAGGCTCCTCGATAGTCGGCTCCGCATTCGTTGCATACGCGGTCGCCCTTATTTCCGTCCTGCTCTCGCTCGTGCTCGTCATAGTCAGCCTCGTGCTGCTCACCATGGCTTGCGGCCCCAAGGGCAACGTCAGAAACATCACGCTCAACTGCCTTGATATCGCACTTGCGGTCGTTTCGGTCATATTCTTCAATAAGTTTGCGACGGATATTCACGGCGTGTTCCCCGAGTTCGTCACCGGCTCCGTCCAGTACGGCGCATACGTCTATATCGGCACCCTCGTGTTGCTGCTCGCTATCAACATCATCATAGCCAAGAAGGGCATTGCCGTTAAGTATAAGCAGTGCTATGTCGGCGGTATCCCTGCCGAGGAGTATTTTGAGCTTGTCGCGGCAGGCACCGACACCGAGACGCTTCATCAGATGATGGCTAAGGCTATGGCGGAGAAGGGCTACAACGAAGAGGTTGTCGCCGAGGCCGCCGAAGCATCCGAAGAAAAAGAAGAAGTCAACGCATAACAGAATAACTGTAAAGCCGTATCCTCCGGGATGCGGCTTTTTATGTAGAATTATTGAATTCCTGTAGACTTTTTCAATTTAATGCTGTAGAATAAAATTATACTGCAGAGTGCCGCAAGAATTAAACGAGGAGGAATAAATATGAAAAAGCTGTTATCACTCTTTGCGGCGGGCACGCTCGCGTTCTCGTCGGCTTTGGGCGCTTTTGCCTATTCTGTCTTTGACGACGCCTGCATTGTCATCGCAGACGGCTGCGGGGAGACGGACAGGTACGCCGCCGAGACCCTCTCACGGTATCTCAAGCCGCTCACGGGCGCAGAATATCGCATTGTCACCGATACCGAATTGCCGCAGGCTTCGTTTTACTTTGCGGTGGGCAACACCGATCTCTTTGACCCCGGATGCTCCGCTCTGCCCGACGGCAGCCTTCGCATCAGGAGCTTCGACGGCGGAGTTTCGATTGCCGGGGCGGGCAACAGGGGTACTGTCTACGCCGTCTATGCCTTCCTCGAGAAATACGGCGGCTACCGCTGCTACACGGCGGAGGACGGTATGGTGAGCTTGACGGGCAGGCTCGAGCTGCCCCCGGACGCGGACTTCGCCCGCAACGTCTTCTTTGAATATACCGATACGGACTGGCACAGTCCCCGTGACATAACCTATTCGCTTGCAAACGGGCTTTCCGGCGGAGTTTATCGCCGTATCCCCAAGTCGCAGGGCGGCACGGTCGGCTATCTCGGCCAGTTCTGCCACACGCTCTCCACCAGATTCTGCCCTGCAGCGAAATACGGCAAAGAGCATCCCGAGTATTTTGCCTTGCATAACGGAGTGAGATTCTCCGAGGATAACGGCGCTTCTCAGCTTTGCCTGACAAATGAGGACGTTTACAACATCGTGCTCTCCGAGGTCATGGAGCTGCTGCGTGCGGAGCATGACCCGACCGAGGCGCTCCAGATAATCTCTCTCACTCAGCACGATAATCAGAATTACTGCGAATGCGAGAATTGCAAGGCGCTTGACGAGGCGAACGGCTCCCATGCGGGCACCATGATCACCTTTGCCAACCGTATCGCCCGTGCCGTAAAGGCGGCGGGCTACGGCAACGTCGCCATAGATACCTTTGCATATCAGTATACGAGGACCGCACCGTCGCAGGTCGTGCCGGAGCGGAATGTGATAGTGCGCCTTTGCACCATCGAATGCTGCTTCTCCCATGCCCTGAGCGACCCCGCCTGCGAGCGGAACACGCGCCTGATGCAGGATCTCGTCAATTGGAACAAAATATGCGACCGACTGTATATTTGGGATTACACGACGAACTACTCTCAGACCATCGGCATTTTCCCCGATTTCGGTGTGCTGCAGCAGAATATCCGGTGCTTTTACGAGCATGGGGTCAAGGGCATCTACGAGGAGGGCAACTACTACGTTGATAGCTGCGACACCGAATTCGGAGAGCTGCGCGCCTATCTGCTCTCCCGCCTGATGCAGGATCCCTATTGCGACTACGACGCCGAGAGAGACGGCTTCCTGCGTTACTATTACGGCGACGCCTGGAAGTATATCCGCAGATTCATTGATATAATCACGGAAAACGCCGCTGAGAGACACGTTGCGATATACTCAACGATGAATAATTCCCTGAAGTTTACTGCCCGCGAGGTCGAGGAATGCGACACGATTTGGCGCCGTGCTGCAGCAGCGGTTGAGGACGACCCCCGTGCGACGGAGCATCTGCGCAGAAGCGAGCTTAGCTGGCGCTACTGGAAGGCCTGCGCCGGCGCGGGCGAATTCCGCGGCTTCGGAGGAGTCGCAGAGAGAGAGAAGCTCTATAACGACCTTATCGCCGCCGATGTGCAGTTCTATAATGAATGGCAAAGAGATATGAAGGTTAATTCAGCATATAAATATATCCCGCCGACGTATTGGAAGAGCGATGATTTCAGTGAATACGCCGGCGAAGCGGTCAAGACCTTCTTTAAGTCGATCGCGGGCAGCTTCCAGATCGCTTTTTCAAAGCTGTTCGGCGGCATCCGGCCGAGATAAGATCAAGATAAGATAATAAAAAAGCCGAATGCGTTATCACAGCATACGCATTCGGCTTGGCTTTTAGTCTCCGTAACGGCTGAGGAATTCCTTCGTACGCTCCTGCGTGGGGTGCTCGATGACCTGCTCGGGGGTGCCGTCCTCAACGATAACGCCGCCGTCCATGAAGATTATGCGGCTCGATACGTCGCGGGCAAACGCCATTTCGTGAGTGACGATGACCATCGTCATGTGCTCCGCGGCAAGATCCTTGATGACCTTGAGTATTTCGCCTGTCAGCTCGGGGTCGAGCGCCGAGGTGGGCTCGTCAAAGAAGAGTATCTTCGGCTCAAGCATCAGCGCGCGGGCTATCGAAACCCGCTGCTGCTGGCCGCCCGAAAGCTCGCAGGGGTAGTTGCCGAGCTTCTGCGAGAGGCCGACCTTGCCGAGCAGCACCTTTGCTTTATCCTCGATCTCGGCGTTTATCGCCTTAGCGTTCTTCTTGTAATCGGGTCTTTCCTTTGCAAGGAGCTTCGCCGCGAGGGTCACGTTATCCAGCACGCTGTAGTGCGGGAAAAGGTTGAAATTCTGAAATACCAGACCGACAAGGAGCTGCTTTTTGCGCTTTTCATCCGCATTCTTATAGGCAGGCCTGCCGTCGAAGAACACCTCGCCGTCCACGGCGATATAGCCGCTGTCGGCGGTCTCAAGCTGGTTGATGCAGCGCAGGATGGTGGTCTTGCCGCTGCCGGAGGAGCCGATTATGCTCAGCACATCGCCCTTCTCAAGCGTGAAGCTGATATCCTTGAGCACTTCGGTGCTGCCGAAGCTCTTTGAAAGATTTTTTACCTCTAAAATTGACATTCTCCGTACCTCCTCAGACCTTGAAGTAGCTGAGCTTCTTCTCGATCTTGTTAAACAGCGCAGTCAGCACTCCGCTGAATATGAGATAGTAAACTCCCGTGAAAAACAGCGGCCACATCTGACCGGCGATGCCCTTTGAGCCTTTGATAAAGGATTGACCAGCCCAGATTATCTCCTGGAATGCGATTATGCGGGCGAGGGAGGTATCCTTGACGAGGGTGATTATCTCGTTTGACATCGGCGGCACTATGCGCTTTATCATCTGCATGAGGGTGATTTTGAAGAATATCTGGCTCTTTGAGAGGCCGAGCACCTGCCCCGCCTCCTGCTGACCCTTTGGCACGCCCTGAATGCCGCCCCTGTATATCTCGGAGAAATAGCAGGCGTAGTTAAAGACGAACGCGACGCAGGCGGCTATGAAGCGCCCCTCCTCACCGCTGCCCCAGATGTTGTTTTTCATCACGAGGCCGGGGAAAAAGTATATTATCAGGAGCTGTATCATCAGCGGGGTACCTCTGATGACCCAAACCACGGTCTTGACAAGCAGCGAGAGCGGCTTGAATTTGGACATTGAGCCGAATGAGATTATAAGCCCCAGGGGAATGGAGCCGACAAGAGAAATCGTGAAAAGCTTCATTGTTTGGAGAAATCCGGCGTTCAGCGAGTCGAAAACGATGGGGAATTGCTCCTTAAAGAGTTGAAAATTCATTAGAAAACATCCTTAAAATCTGTATTTATACGGCGAAAACAGAGGGCGTTTTACCGTCCTCTGTTTTCTATTATAATGTGAGCAACTTGATTACTTGATGAGAGCCGCCTGAACACCGTAGGTCTCTGCGGCCTTCTCCATGCTGCCGTCAGCCTTGCTTGCTGCGAAGAATTCGTTGAGGGCGGCGGTGAGGTCGGAACCCTGGCGGAAGCCGACGCCGTATTCCTCGGTGGTGAGGGAGACAGTGTAGGTGAGTGAAGCGTAGCTGGTGCCTTCGCCGACCATTGCGGCTGCCATCAGGGAGTCGATGATAGCTGCGTCTGCGGTGCCCGCTGCGACCTCTGCGAGAGCGGTGGCCTGGTCAACGACTGCGGTGAATTCATAGCCGTTTTCCTCTGCTGCTTTCTGACCTGCGGAGCCTTCTTCAACTGCGAATTTAAGGGACTTGCAAGCCTCAGCGGTTTTGTAGGAATCAGCCTTGTCGGCGGGGACGATGACGATCTGAGCGTTGTTGCAGTATGCGTCGGAGCAGCTCATTGACGAGGTAACTTCGTCGGTGAGGGTCATGCCGTTCCAAACGCAGTCGACCGACTTGTTATTAAGCTCTGCGATCTTATAGTTCCATTCGATGGGGATGAACTTGACCTCAACGCCGAGGCTCTTTGCGAATGCCTTTGCCATATCCGCGTCAAAGCCGATCCATTCGTCGCTGCCTGCTTCCTGATAATCCATGGGAGCGAAATCGGTGATGCCGACTACGAGGGTGCCCTTGCTCTTGACATATGCAAGGTCGCTGTCCGCTGCGGCGGTGGTGCCGGCGGCGTCGCCCGCTGCGGTGGTGGTAACATCGTCGCCGTTGCTGCCGCAAGCAACGAGCGCAAACATCATAACTGCGGCAAGAATGAGTGCTGTAAGCTTTTTCATGGTAATTTCTCCTTTTTTTGTTTTCGTCACGATTTGATTTGTTGTTGTATCGTGTTGCTGTGTTATCATATTAGCACGCTAAAGCGAAAATGTCAACCCCTTTTTTGAGATTCGGCGGATTTCACAGCGATTTTTCACACTTTGATACCCCCGACCGACATAGTGCCCAATATATCGCCCCCGTAGCCCCGATTTCGCAGAATTTTTGCAGATTTGCGGCGGCCTTCGGTTTGATTTGCAGGAAGGCGATAACATCGCCACATATAATTTTTTCAAATGTTTACATTTGCCCTACGCCTCCCTTGTGTAAAGGGAGGTGGCACGGCGTGAGCCGTGACGGAGGGATTGTCCGGTAGCTGTTTAAGTCAAAATTTTGCTGAATATATATCGAATCAACCGCAATTCGATCGTAGGGGATGACGTCCTCGGCATCCCGCAAACAAAACTGTAATGGAAATTGAACACCGTTAGGGGCGAACTGTGTTCGCCCGCATAAAATTACAGTGCTGACAGTAAAAATTCGCCTTCTCCGCAAGCGACCGTTTATTAAATCGAAGTTATGCTTATCGGCGAGATGTTTTTTCACTAAAAACTCCCTCAGACCTACGGACAGCTCCCTCGTCAGAGGGAGCCGACTTGACTGCAAGCTAACAGTAAAAATCATCGAGCCGCGAGACGGATGAGGTGTGCAGCGGGCAGATTTTGCGCATAGTTTCACAGCCGTATTGTTTCAATAGTCAGACTGAATAATTCACGAAATATTGACATTCAATCTATTATCATATATAATTTTGGCGAGCCATAATTTGGCTGCCGCATAAAACGGTAATCAAAAAAATGACGGAGTTTTTTTGAGGAGATTTGTAAAAGTACTCAGCGCACTATTTGCCGTAATCATGCTGTTTACGGGTTTGCCGCAGGCATCCGCCGTGGAGGAGCAGACAGCAGACCCAAAAATTCCGCTCTCATCGAGCGGCGAGCTGCCGGATATCGGTATGTCCGAGGATGAAACGATGACCGAGCCGAGCGAGCATATCTATGACCTGTCGCTCTCAAAAAGCAGGATATACCTGCTGCCCGGTATGTCGTTCAGACTGACGGTTAGCGCCGTTACCGAGCCCTTTGACCCGCAGCCGGAGCTTTCGACCGAGAGCACCGCACCGACCGAGGAAACAACGGCGGCACCCGCGCTTGAAACAACCGTGCCCGTGACGGACGAAGCCGTTACCGAGGAGACAACGCTGCCCGCCGAAACCGAATTGAACGACGACCCCGCTATGCCTCAGCTCAGTGAGATCGAAATTACCGAATCAGAGGCGACGGAGACAACGGTCGAGAAAGCAACGGCAGATGCGCCCACGGAAGAAACGACCGCAGAAGAAACAGCAATCGAAGAAACGACGACCGAGCCGACGACGGCAGAGGAAACGACCGCCGATATCGTAACCGAGCCGGGAATAACCGAACCCGAGACGACCGAACCCGAAAAGCCGAACGAGGCGATAACGCCTATCCCCGTCGGTGAGGATGACAACGAGTCATACATATGGCGCAGCAACGATGAAGTGGAGCATGACGAGAATAATTCAAAATTAACTTCTCAAGGTATTCATTATGACCCTAGCACAGACAAGCTCTATCGTCCGCTTTCTTCCTCAAACAGTGCAAAAGAAAATGATGTATATGTTTACAAACTCAACTACAACAGCGTTACCGATACATCAAATCCAACACAGAAAGAGCATTGGAATATTGACAGGGTCAGCGGCAATAATTCTTTTGAAATTGAGGGTATTGGATTTATGCCTAATGAAACTCAGGTGTGGTTCAACGTTTTTGAAGGCGACTTACTTAACAGTGAAATATGCGTCGATCATAAGAAAAAATAGTATGGAGGTAATTAAAATGAAAAAACTGTTTGCTTTATTTTTATGTTTATCCATTATGCTTTTAACCGCCTGCGGCAATTCGACTGACGAGAGCAAGACCGAAACCACAACGACGGAGGCTGCTGTTGTCACCGAATCTCACACAACGGAGCTATATAGCGGCGTCACAACAATATATGAACGCCCGCCGGTGATGCAACGCCCGTGGAGATCGAATGGAAGCGCATCGACGAATACGGGCAGTAAGATCCGGGTATACATCAAACCCCGTGAGCAAAACGCACACGGGGTCGTTTTATCACAGAGTTATGCTTTCGTTCAGGCAGAATGAATAGATGACCGTCTCTTTTACGGGCATTCCGAGCACCTCGGCAAGGCAGCGGCGATAAATTCCGAGCTGCGCTCCGTAGCGTTCGGCAAGCTCGGCGGCGCTTGATGCCTTATCCGTCTTGTAATCGACCACTACCAGCTTGCCGCCCTCGACAAAGGCGCAGTCCGCAACGCCCTCTATCAGCACCACTTCGCCGTCGGCAAGCCCGCACGGCAGCTGCGGATACAGCTCGCTCACGGGCACGGAGCAGGTGAAGGAGTATTCCTTATATATTCGCTCCGCGCGGCTCATTCGGGCGTAGAGACCGCTGTCAAAGAATCGGGCGACTGCCCTTGCGTCCACGGCATTCGCCTCCTCGGCTGTGAGCATTCCGTCCTCGGTGAGCCTCGTAAGCTCGTCGGCAACGCTCTTGCACGCCCGCGAATAATCGGCGTACTGCATGAAGCGGTGGGTCGCCGTGCCCCTCTGGGCGGGCGTCAGCCTGCCCCTGCCCGCAAACGACGGCCTGCGGGAGGCGAAGTATTCGCTGTCCGCCTCGGTGGGGTCGAGCTTCGAGGCTATGCGCTTGGCGACGACTCTCTCAAGCTGCGAGAAGGGATATTCGTAGCCGAGCCGCCGCTCTATCTCGGCGAGCAGCACGGGGTCGGGTGCGGCAGACGGAGCCTCTTTCGCCGCTTCCTCGGCTTCGCCCGCCTTGATTATCGAGGCCTTCAGCGGCGTGTCACACGGCACGGTGAAGCCCGACGGCACGCCCGCCGCCATACGCAGGGCGTTGGCATCCGGGTGGCGTAAAAGCGCGGAGATTATCGCTTCGCTGTAGCTTGTGAACCCGCCGACGGTGTAGGGGTCGATGCGTTCGGAGCAGCCGCTTTTTGCGGCTATCGCCGCGAGGCTCTTGCCCCAATCCTTGGCGGAGGAGAGCATTATCAGCTTCTCCTTTGCCCTTGTCAGAGCCACATAGAGCACTCGGAGCGCCTCGGAGCGCTCGGCGCGCTTCGTCTCGAGCTTTGCGGCGAGGCGGGGGAGCGTGTCGAATTTCACCCTGCCCTTGTTATTCTTGATGCCTATCCCGCTCTCGGGGGCTATTATCAGGTCGTCCCTCAGGCTGCGGTCGCTGTATGCCTTTTGGCAGTCGCCGAGAATGCAGACGGGGAATTCAAGCCCCTTGCTCTTATGTATCGTCATTATGCTCACGGCGTCCGCCGCGCCCGAGGAATCCGAGCCGGCAATGTCGCCGCCGCTTTTGATTATTTTATCTATATATCTTATCAGCTCCGCAACGCTGCCCATGCTCTCAAATCTGTTGGCAAGGTCGATGAAGCGGTTGAGGTTTGCCCTGCGGGTGTCGGGCTCCTTCATTGCGCAGACTATCGCCGCATAGCCTGTCTCCTCCACGAGCCGACGCACCAATTCGCCCGCCTTGACGGTGCAGGCGATCCTGCGGAATCCGCCGAGGCGCTCAAGGAACGCAGCAGCCCTCGCGTCGCCGCTCTCGGCGGCGTTCACAAGGCAGTGATATATCGAGCCGTCTCTGTGAGCTGCCCGCATCAGCGCCAGATCGTCCGGCAGGAAGCCGAACACGGGCGAGAGCAGCACGGCGGTGAGCGGGATATCGTCAACGGGGTTGTCGATGACCTTCAGCAGCGATATCATAAACGATATCTCGGGCGAGGTCAGGAATCCGCCGCCCGATTCGCAGTTCACAGGTATCCCCCGGCGGTTCAGCTCGGCGATGAATTCGCCTGCGCTGTTTTTGGTGCTTGCGAATAGCAGGCAGAAGTCCTTATACCGCGCTGTGCGAAGAGCGCCGCCCTCGGTCACTTGCAGCCCGCCCGCAACGGCGTGCTCAATGTAGTTAGCGGCGAATACCGCCTGATCGTGCAGGGGGTTATCCCTGCTCTCGATGAGGCAAAGCTCGGCGTCCGCGCCCTCCCTCACGGGGTAAGAGGCGGCTGCCTCGAGATGCTCGCCTTTATCGTATTCAAGTCCGCCCGCCTCGCGGCTCATGACGGCGGAGAAGATGTAGTTGACAATGTCGGTCACCCCGCTTCGGCTTCTGAAATTCTTGCCCAGAGTGACCCTTGCGGGGTAGCTGCCTCCCTCGTATTCGGCGTATCTGTCGCGCCTTGCGAGGAATATCTCGGGCATCGCCTGGCGGAAGCGGTAGATGCTCTGCTTCACGTCGCCGACCATGAAAAGATTGCTTTCATCCCTCGAGAGGGCGGAGAATATCATATCCTGCGCCTTGTTGACATCCTGATATTCGTCAACGAGTATCTCGGCGTAATTCTCAGAGAGAGCGGCGGCGAGAGGAGTTCTCTCATATCCGTTGGTGGTTTCGCGCACGAGCAGCTTCAGTGCGAAATGCAGCGTGTCGGAGAAATCCGCGGAGTTCTCCTCGAGCTTCAGGCGGGCGAATTCGGCGGCAAAGTCGTTGACCGTGCCGATAAGCTCCCTCACGACGGGCGCAAGGGCGGCAACGTCGGCGGCGTGCTCCTCGGCGCTGATGGTGAGAAATTCGCCGAGCTTCTCGAAATCCGCCTTGTATTTTTTGCGGATAACGCCGCAGGCCTCCTTGGTATAGGAGGCGTAGCCTCTCGGCGCGGTGCCCATTTTGCCGAATGCGGCGGCGGCATAGCGGCGGCAAAGCTCGTCCCATTCGCCGACCTCCGCGGTTTCGAGCAGCGATGAGAGCATGGCTCTGTCGTCAAGGAAGGTCGGGGCGTATTTTGCCTCAAGCTCAGGCTCCTCGGCAAGCATTCCAAGGCAGCGGTCGATGTCGCCGCAGGCGCTTCTCAGGAAGCGGGCGGCCTCACCCGTCAGCAGCCTGCCCCAGGGCGTTTCCTCTATCGGTCGCTCGGCCTCGAATTCGTCGCATAGTGAATTCAGCCACCGCTCTGGGAACGGGTATGCCTGAGACAATTCGTATAATTTCAGCACCGCGTCGACGAGCGGCTGATCGTCCCTTGCACTGCTTATCAGGGCGCAAAGGCGCAGGAAATCGGGTGAAGCGTTCTCGTATTTCGCCTCAACGACGGTCTCCGCCGCCTGATTCCTCAAAATCGTGCGCTTGCCCTCGTCGAGCAGCTCAAAGTCGGGCGAAATGCCGAGCGCGTGGAAATTCTCACGCACAAGGCCGATGCAGAATGAATCTATCGTGCATATGCTTGCACACGGCAGCATCAGCTGCTGGCGGCGCAGGCGTTTGTTTGACGGGTCGAGCGCGATCCTTGCGCCTATCGCGGCGGATATCTTCTCTTTCATCTGCGCCGCGGCGGCGTTTGTGAAGGTCACGATGAGCAGCTGCTCCACTCCGCAGGGATCCTCGCTGTCGCAAAGCCACTGAATAACACGCTCGACGAGCACGGCGGTCTTGCCCGAGCCTGCGGCGGCGCTGACAAGTAAAGTGCCTTTACGTGCCTCTATCGCCTTTTGCTGATCCTCAGTCCACTTCATCGTTTTCATCCCCCTTTGAAAGCGCCGCGAGCACATCCGCGAGCTTGTCGTCACTGAGAGCCCTCACGGGTATGCCGTCCTCGTAGGCGCAGACCGTTTTGTAGTCGCAGTATTTGCAGACCTCCTTGTAGCTCCTGCCTTCGGCGGGCAGGGCGGATATCTCGCCGCCCCTGAGCTGCTCCGCCATTTGCAGCAGCAGCCCGTCCGCTTTCTCCTTGAGCTTCGCAAGCTGGCTAAGCCCGATGAGCGAGCCGGACATCTCGCCCTTTTTGAAATCCACGGGGATATACAGCCCGCTTGCGCTCCTGTCCATGGCTATGACCACGTCGCAGTCGCTGAGCACTATGCCCTGCATACGGCATTTTTTCTGTATATCGAGGGCGGTTTTCTCCTCATCTTCATCTCTCGGGGCGGAGATCATCGGCGAATTTGCGGGGTAATAGAGCACGCCCGCGGGCAGTGCGCCGCTCAGCTCACCTCTGCCCGACTGCCAGATAGCGAACAGATAGATGAACATCTGCATATTGAGGCCCTGCATCACGTCGCTCAGGCGGAAATCCTTGCCCGAGGATTTGTAGTCGATAATTCTGAAATACCGCTTGCCGTCTATCTCGGCGATATCGACCCTGTCAACGGCGCCGAAAACCCTTATCCTGCCCTCGGGATCGGACAGCTCATAGGAGGGCAGCTTGCCGTCGGGGCCTATCTTCATCTCGAATTCAACGGGGTGGAAGTCGCTCTGCGACAGCTCCTTTATCAGCCGCTCCGCAACGTCGCATACGGCGGAGGCGAGCTTTTTATAGAGATAAAGGAATCTCTCGCTCCTGCCCTTGCCGTCGAGCACACGCATAAGGTATTCTTCCATTATGGCATATATGATTTCGTAAAGCTCGTCTCTGCACATTGCCGAGAGCGCCGATTGAGGATAGGAGCGCAGCAGCTCCTCGAGCACATGGTGGATGACGTTGCCCCTCTGCATCGGGTCAAGCTCCGCAATTTTGCGCGGCATGGCTTTGAGCCCGTAGCGGCAGAAGTAGGAGAACGGGCATTTATAGTAGCTCTCGACCCGTGAGGCGGAGATGTTCATGTCTCTGCCGAAAAGCGCCTCGGCGGCGGAGCGGTCGGCGACGGTGAAGCTCCTCATGCCGCCCGCCCTTTCGAGAGCGGATATCCTGCCCGCATATTCGCCGTCATTGCCGAAGTATTCGAGCAGAGACGCACGCAGGCGGGGGTCGGAGGTCTTGGCAAGGCGCTCAAACGCAAGCTCCCTGCCCTCGATATAGTATAGGTCGTCCGCCCCGCCTGTTTTGATTTCACGGCAGGCGGGGAAGAGCGCTTTAATCTTAACATACAGCTCAGAAGGCGCAAGCTGCTCGCCCTGTGAGCCGCGCTCCGGGCAGCAGATATAGAGCCTCTCGCCGGCGCAGCAAAGGGCGCTGTAGGCTATCATCTTGCTCTCGGCGAGCTGATATTCGCCGAAGCTCGCAAGCTCAATGCCCATTTCAAGCAGTCTGCGGCGGTCGTTATCCGTCAGAGCGGAGCCGGAGGCAGCGGCGGCGGGGAAAACGCCCGCATTTGCGCCCGCTATGAATACGGCCTTGGGCGAAGCCACCCTTATCCTGTCCGCGGAGCCGATGGTCACTTCGTCAAGCCCCTGGGGCAGGCTGCCGACGGTGCGGATATTCAGCATCAGCTTGAGCAGGTCAAAGAATTTTTTCGGCGAGAGCACTCGGTCGCGTGAGACGGTCTCAAGGCTGTCGAGCATATCCATTAGCAGCTCCCAGATGCGGTCAAGCTCCAGCGCCATGCCCTCCTCGCCCTGCTCGGCGAGCCTGCGGGCAAGCAGACGGATATTTTCGGGCACATTTATGCCCTCCAACAAATCAAGCAGCGCTTGTGCCGCTTCACCGCCTGTCAGACCCTCGGCGAGCTTGTCACGCAGCCTGCAAAGAGGTGAGATTATTCTTAAACGCAATTCGTTGAGGCGTTGTAATTCCTCGGCGTCGGAGTCTGTGAATTCGCCGAAGCCCGAGGGATTCTTATCCCATTCGTGCAGCCAGTCGCCGTAATTTATCTGCCAGAGGTAGCAGTAGTTCTCGACCTCGGCGGTCTCGTCGATGCTCAGCCCCGCAAGCTCCGTTTTAAGGTAGCGCATGACGGCCTCGGTGTCGAAGCCCTTGCAGGCTATCTGAGCCGCGCTGAGCACGAGGGCGACTATCGGCGAAGCGTCCACGGGGCGGCGGCTGTCCTCAAAGACGGAGATGCCGCATTTGCGAAGGGCGCTTCTGAGCGGCGCTTCATAGGCGGCGCTGTCGGTTGCGATAACGGCTATATCCCTGCTGCGAAGCCCGTTTTCACGCATGAGCTTCTTTGCCGTGCAGGCGATGAATTCGCACTCGGCGTAGATATCCTCGGCGCGGCAGAGGGTGATCCCCGGGCAGTCGTCCTCATATACGTTCGGCGACGGGGAGAACAGCTCCTGCTCGAGGGCTGCCAGCTCCGGCGCGGCGTATCGGCGGAAATGCGGCGGGAAATTATTGAATTTGCTTCTTTTTGAAAGATACTGCGGCTTTGCGACCGCCACGGAATTCCTCTTTGCCGATTCAATGAGCTTTACGGCGGTGCGCTTGGTGTGGGCAAAGAGATCCGTCTCATCGCCCATGTTGTTCAGATCCTCGGTGCAGAGGGTGACATAGACGGCGGGCGAACGCCTGAGCATATGCTCGATGACCTTGTGCTCCTGAGCGGTGAAGCCCCTGAAGCCGTCGATGAATACGAGCCTGTCGGCGAAATAATCGCTCTCGGGCAGCAGCTCGTTCAGCTCGCCGAGCAGGTCGTCGGGGTCAAAATAGCTGCTGCCGACCAAGGCGTTATATGCCTCAAGGGCGAGCGAGATATCGGCGAGCTTGCTTTTTAGCAGGCAGTCCTCCATCTCCGCCGCTGCGATAGCAAGCTGCTCTGGCGGCACGGCGCTCTGCTTGAATTCGGAGGCAAGCGACACGAATTCCTCTATCACGGAGCTTCTCTCGGTATGCTCGGAGTAAAGGTTGAGCTTATCCTTGACTGCCTCAAGTGCGAAGCTCATCAGCGCCGCCTTGGCGGGCTCGTCGAGCCGCCTGCGCTCGTGGAAGGCAGGCTTGCCGACCAGCTTTTCGGCAAGGCTCGTGAAGCTGAGCACGTCGATGCCGGCAAAGCGCTCCGCTCCCATCCTGCCGAGCATTATCTTTTCGCTCATAAATGAGAACTGCTCGGGCACGATGAGAGTTATCTTTTTGCCTGCGGCGGAGAAGCCGTCTATCAGCTCGGTGATATGGGTGGTTTTGCCCCCGCCGGCACGGGCGAGTATCAGATACAGCATAGCTTTCACCTTATTGATAAAATGTTATGATAAATTATATCATATATTAATCGTTTTGTCAGCAACTTTGTGTCCGCTTTTCGGTACAGAGCCGAATTTTTCGGTTTTTAGTCATTTTTGACCGTAAAAGCCCGTTTCAAGCGGATTTCCCTCTTTGCGGCGGTCTTGCTCGGCGTGAGAGGCCGTAGAATGCAAAACGGAATGTTGACAACAAAAGTTCCATATGATAAAATAATCAGTAATACTCGGGGATTATTACATTCCCGCAAAAACCGAAAGGAGAAAATCCCACATGGATGACCCCGGCCCTGCGCTCGATATCATTCTTAAATTAGTCCTGCTTTTTGTCCTCATCTTCTTCAACGCATTCTTTGCGATGAGCGAGATAGCGATAATCTCCCTCAACGACACCAAGATGCAGAAGCTCGCCGAGGAGGGCAATAAAAAAGCAAAGCAGATCGTTAAGCTCACCGAGAACCCCAACAGGTTCCTCTCCACTATTCAGATAGGCGTTACCCTCGCGGGCTTCCTTGCATCGGCTTCGGCGTCACAGAATTTCGCCGACCTGCTCGTGAATGCGCTAAAACACACCGCGATAGTCAACGTCATACCCGAGAGCGTCATAAACGGCATTTCCGTCGTGCTTATCACCATCATCACATCTTATTTCTCGCTCGTTTTGGGCGAGCTTGCCCCCAAGAGGATCGCGATGCAGGTGCCCGAAAAAGTGTCGTTCAAGGTGGTAGGTATCCTGCTGTTCATTGCGAAGATAACCAAGCCCTTTGTCAAGGTGCTCTCCGTGTCGACCAACGGCGTAGTCCGTCTGCTCGGATTTGACCCCAACGCTGACGAAGAAAACGTCACCGAGGAGGAGATCCGTATGATGGTCGATGTCGGCGGCGAAAAAGGCGTTATCGAGGACTCGCAAAAAGAGATGATAGACAACATCTTTGAGTTCGACGACCTTGACGCAGGCGATATAATGACCCACCGCACCGACATGACGGCGATCGAAGTCTCCCGCTCGCTCGAGGAGGTCGCCGAGCTTGCCATTGAAAACGGTTACTCCAGGATCCCCGTGTATGAGGATGACCCCGACAGCATCGTCGGCGTGCTCTATGCCAAGGATCTGTTAAAATACGTCGGTCACAACATTCCCGCAGATTTGACTATATCCAAGGTCATGCGTAAGGCGCTCTATGTGCCCGAAACTCAGAGCTGCGGCGATCTCTTCAAGGCGATGAACGACAGCCACACGCAGTTCGCGGTGGTGGTCGATGAATACGGCGGCACCGCCGGCATAGTTACCCTTGAGGACGTGCTCGAATCCATCGTAGGCAATATCCAGGACGAATACGACGACGAGGACGAAGAAATAGTCCAGATAAACGAGACTACATTTACCATTGACGGTATCACCGACCTCGACGAGGTCGACGAGCTGGTCGGCACCAAGCTCCCGGAGGGCGATTACGACACCCTCGGCGGCTTCGTCATCAGCCTGCTCGGTTATCTCCCGTCCGAGAGCGACCCGGAGCCCGCCGTCGCCGAATATGAGAATCTCCGCTTCACCGTCCTTAACTTTGAGGATCGCCGCATAGGCGAGATCAAGGTCGAGATCCTCCCGAAAGAGGAGAACGAGGACGAGGACAGCGACTCCAAGTCCAAAGACAAGGATAAGGATAAAGGCAAGGACAAGGACAAAGACTAATACTTAGGCGGGCTGTTCCCATGCAGCCCGCTTTTTAAATTGAATATATATTTGTTTTTAAAGAGGTATATATTATGAAAAGACTTGACGTAATACCCAAGCCTAACAAAGTCGAGTTCCTCGGCGGCGAAGTCGATCCGTCGGAGCTTGAGATAACCTATATCGAGGACAAGTCCCTTGCGGACGAGGCGTATGTGCTCACCGTCGTCAAGAGCGGCATCGAGCTGCGCTATGGCTCACCGAGCGGCAAATTCTACGGCGAGCAGACCCTCGCTCAGCTCGGCGAGAGCTGCCCCAGAGTCCGTATCGAGGACAGACCCGCTTATAAATACAGGGGATTTATGCTCGACACCGTGCGCCATATCTTCACCGTCGAGCAGACGAAGAAGATAATCGACGCTGCCGCAGAGGTCAAGATGAACAGGATGCATTGGCACCTGACCGACGACCAGGGCTTCCGCCTGACGCTCGACTCCCACCCCGAGATAACCGAGAAAGCCTCTGTCAGACCCGACTCCACCTTCGGCAGCCTTGATGAGCATGGCGAATACGGCGGCTGCTTCACCAAGGACGAGCTGCGCGAGATAGTCGATTACTGCGCCGAGCGCTTCATCACCGTCATTCCCGAGTTCGACGTGCCCGGCCATTGCTCCGCCCTGCTCCACGCCTGCCCGCAGCTCTCCTGCTCCGGCGGCGAGGTCGAGGTCAAGACCCACCAGGGCATTTTTGAGGATATCCTCTGCGCCGGCAAGGATGAGACCTTGCAGGTCGTATTTGACATTCTCTCGGAGATCGTTGATATCTTCCCCTCCGAATATATCCATATCGGCGGCGACGAAGCGCCCAAGAAGCATTGGCAGAGCTGCCCCGATTGCCAAAAGCGGATCAAAGATAATTCGCTCAAAAACGAGGAGGAGCTGCAGGGCTGGTTCACAAATCAGATCGTTGAGTTCCTTGCCTCCAAGGGCAGGAAGGCGATAGTTTGGAACGAGAGCCTCAACAGCGGCATAGTCGACGGCAGCGTCACCGTGCAGATGTGGATGGATAAAAAGAAGCGCTCCTATGCCTTCGCCGACAAGGGCGGCAAGGTCATAGTCTCCGATTTCTTCCACTACTACTGCGACTACCCCTACGCCATGACTCCGCTGATCAAGACCTATAATTATGAGCCCGCACCCAAGAAGCTGAAGAAGCCCGAGAATATAATCGGCGTTGAAACGCCCATATGGACGGAGTTTATCAACAACTTCGACAGGCTCTGTGAATTATTCTTCCCGAGGCTTGCCGCCGTCGCCGAGACGGGCTGGACGGACAGGGAGCATAAGAGCGCGGCGGATTTCATGCGTCGATTCAGAATATACGCCCCGCACCTTGAGCGGCTCGGCATCAAGCCCGCCCCGCCGCAGGAGTGGAATCCCTCGCTCATCGCCCGCATCAGAGGCACATTTTCATTCACGCACAACATGGTTATGAAAAAAGGCGAAAAGTAAACAGTCACATTGCGGTCGGGATGCGCTCCCGATCGCTTTTTTGATATAATTCCATTGACTGCACGGATGAAAAATGCTATTATCATAATATAAACGGCAATTTTCGCCGCAAAACGATGTAAACTCGAGTTTACATCGGCGATTATTTTCAAAATGTATATTAAAGTTGGTTGCTTCGGCGGCTCAAGCGGGATATAATGCGGTTGTATTCAAAAAAGCCGCTAAGGAGGAGAAGATATGGATATAGGAGAAAAAATTCAGAAATTAAGAAGAGAAAAGGGTCTGTCGCAGGAGGCTCTTGCCGAGGCGCTCGGCGTTTCGAGGCAGTCCGTTTCAAAGTGGGAGTCGGGCGCGACGCTGCCCGATACCGATAAGATAATAGCGATGAGCGAGCTTTTCGGCATTTCGACCGATTTCCTGCTCAAGGGCGATTTCGCCCCGGTGACCGCTCCCGCAGACGGAGCCGCCGCCCCGCCGCAGGAGAGCAAAAAGAAACCTAAGAAGGCAGCCCGCATTATCGCACTCGTGCTTGCGATATGCATCGTTATAGCGGCTACTGCGGTGCCTGTGTATTACGGCGGGTTCCGTGAGACATGGTGGGCGCTGAACGGCGGCAAGGTGGAGTACCCCTATGTTTTTGTCCACGGTCTCGGCGGCTGGGGCGAGGGCGAGGGGATAAACAAGACCGTCCAATATTGGGGCGGCGGCACCTTTGACCTTAAGCAGTACCTGACCGCTCAGGGCTATGAGGTCTATATGCCGAGCGTCGGCCCGATATCGAGCGCGTGGGACAGAGCCTGCGAGCTGTACGCCATGCTGACAGGCTCAACGGTCGATTACGGCGCGGCGCATTCGGCGGAGCATAACCACGCCCGCTACGGCAGGTCATACAGCGCGATGATCGAGGACTGGGGCGGTAAGAAAAACGGCGGTCAGCGCATTAAAATCAATCTTGTCGGCCACAGCTTCGGCGGCGCAACGGTTAGGCTTTTGGCTTCGCTGCTCGCCTACGGCGACGAGGCGGAGCGGGCGGCGGGCGGCAGCGAGACTTCGCCGCTTTTCACCGGCGGCAAGGGTGATTGGGTCAACAGCGTCATAACCCTCTGCGCCCCGCATAACGGCTCCTCGCTCACAGAGGTGCTCGATTCGGTCGGCGGCGTTGTGGGCATAACGGATACTACCGAGATGCTTACCCGCCTTTGCTTCGGGGCTGCGGACATCAGCTCACCCGTTGACGGTATCTATGACTTCAAGCTCGACCAATTCGGCATCAACTCCGCTGCGGGCAGCGAAAAGGAGGCCGAGAGCGCCATCAAGGTTGTCACGGAGTCAGGCAGAGATCACGCCGCCTACGACCTCTCGCCCGACGGCGCAGCCGAGCTGAATAAACGCATCCGCACCGTTGACGATATCTATTATTTCTCGTATTCCTACTGCACGACCGTTGACAGCTCGCTGATAAATATCCAGGTGCCCGTTTCCGGCACACTGCCGATACTTTACCCGTTTGCGCTTGCGATGGGCGCATACAAGGGTACGACCGCGGGCGGCATAGTCATCGACGAATCGTGGCGGCCGAATGACGGCTTGGTGAGCGTGGTGTCGGCAAAATACCCGACCGGCGATCCTTATGCCGAATACACCGAATTCCCGCGGCAGCTAAAGGAGATCAAGCGGGGAGTGTGGCAGGTCGCGCCCACAAGGAGCGGTGACCACGGCACGGTGATAGGGCTCAACGCCGACGCGGCGCAGACTCAGGCGTTTTATATTGACCTTATCGAAATGATCAACAGCCTTAAAAGATAAATACATATTATATAATGAAACATCCCCTACCGCCATTGCTGACGGCAGGGGATGCGTTATTTATTGATCACTCAGCAGGGGATCAGTCAGCCTTGGGGGCATAGAGATCCTTGAGGCGGAGCAGGTGCTCATATCTCTCAACCGAGGTCTCCTCCGCGAGGGTGAAGAGCTTCTCGGCTCTCTCGGGGAAGGAGCGGGTGAGTGATGAGTAACGTGCTTCGTTCATGATGAAGTCTCTGTAGCTCGCGGTGGCGGGCTTGCTGTCGATGGTGAAGGGATTCTCGCCCTTTGCCTTGAGCGCGGGGTTGAAGCGGAACATATTCCAGTAGCCGCTGTCAACAGCCTTCTTCATCTCGTTCTGGCAGTTGGTCATGCCGCCCTTGATGGAGTGCATCTCGCAGGGTGCGTAAGCGATGACGATCGACGGGCCGTGATAAGCCTCAGCCTCGGTCAGAGCCTTGATGGTCTGGTTCATGTTGGCGCCCATAGCGATCTGAGCAACATAGACATAGCCGTAGCTCATTGCTATCTCTGCAAGGCTCTTCTTGGCAACGGACTTTCCGGCTGCCGCAAACTGAGCGACCTGGCCGATGTTGGAAGCCTTGGATGCCTGTCCGCCGGTGTTGGAGTAAACCTCGGTGTCGAAGACCATGATGTTGACATCTTCACCGGAAGCGAGGACGTGGTCAACGCCGCCGAAGCCGATATCGTATGCCCAGCCGTCGCCGCCGAAGATCCATACGGACTTCTTGGCAAGGTATTCTTTATTCTCAAGGATGGACTTGCAGGTGTCGCAGTCAACGCCTTCAAGAGCAGCGACGAGAGCCTTGGTGGCTGCGCCGTTTGCCTCGCCGTCGTCGACGGTGTCAAGGTATGCCTTAGCGGCAGCCTTGAGCTCCTCGGGGGCGCACTCTGCCTCGGAGACGGTCTTGACCTTGGCTATCAGGCTGTTGCGGATAGCGTTCTGGCCTAGATACATGCCGAAGCCGTGCTCTGCGTTATCCTCGAAGAGGGAGTTTGCCCATGCGGGGCCGTGGCCGTTCTTGTCGGTGGTGTAGGGTGAAGTTGCTGCGGGGCCGCCCCAAATGGAGGAGCATCCGGTAGCGTTGGAGATATACATTCTGTCGCCGAAGAGCTGGGTGATAAGGCGAGCATATGAAGTCTCGGCGCAGCCGGCGCAGGAGCCGGAGAACTCAAGCAGCGGAGTCTTGAACTGGCTGCCGATAACGGTGTTGTCAGCGAGGTCTTCCTTGACGGAGACGTTCTCGACCATGTAGTCGAATACGGGCTGCATAGCGTCCTGGCTCTCTCTGGGAACCATCTTGAGGGAGTTGGTCTTACAAACGCCGATACAAACGCCGCATCCCATACAATCGAGGGGAGAAACAGCGAGGGTGTACTTGTAAACACCCTTGCCCTTGCCCTTCTTGTCAACGATGATAGCGTTGGCGGGGGCGTTGGCAGCCTCTTCCTCGGTCAGAGCATAAGGTCTGATGGTGGCGTGCGGGCAGACATAGGAGCACTGGTTACACTGAGCGCAGGTTGCGCCGTCCCACTCGGGAACCATGACTGCAACGCCTCTCTTCTCGAAGGCTGATGCGCCCTGCTCGAAGGTGCCGTCTGCATGGTCAACGAATGCGGATACGGGCAGCGAATCGCCGTTCATCAGGCCGACCGGCTTCATGATGCCGTCAACCATCTTAACGAGCTTTGCGGGGCCGTTCTCGGTGACGGATACGGGGGCGTCAACTGCGTCTGCCCAGTCGGCGGGAACGTCGATCTTGACATATGCGGTAGCGCCGGCGTCGATAGCCTTCTCGTTCATCTCGACTATCTCTTTGCCCTTCTTCATGAACTTCTGGGCCTTCTCCTTCATGTAGCCGATAGCCTCAGCCTCGGGCAGAACCTTGGAGAGTGAGAAGAATGCGGACTGAAGGACGGTATTGGTACGCTTGCCGAGGCCGATCTTGGCGGCAAGGTCGATAGCGTTAACGGTGTAGAGCCGGATGTTGTTCTTTGCGATGTAGCGCTTTGCCTCTGCGGGCATCTTTGCGCTCAGCTCGTCGGCATCCCACTGGCAGTTGATGAGGAATACGCCGCCGGGCTTAACATCGTTGACCATCTTGTAGCCTTTCTCAACATAGGAGGGGTTGTGGCAGGCAACGAAGTCGGCCTTATTGATATAGTAGGGGCTCTTTATCGGGCTGTCGCCGAAACGAAGATGGGAGATGGTGATACCGCCGGTCTTCTTGGAGTCATACTGGAAGTAAGCCTGAACGTATTTGTCGGTGTGGTCGCCGATGATCTTGATGGAGTCCTTATTTGCGCCGACGGTGCCGTCGCCGCCGAGGCCCCAGAACTTGCACTCGATGGTGCCTTCGGCTGCGGTGTTGGGAGCTTCCTTCTCTTCGAGTGAGAGATAGGTAACATCGTCGTTGATGCCGAGGGTGAAGTGAGCCTTGGGAGCGTCCTTGGCAAGCTCGTCATAAACTGCGAATACGCTTGCGGGCGGAGTATCCTTTGAACCGAGACCGTAACGGCCGCCGATGACCTTGATATCGCTTCTGCCGGTAGCTGCGAGAGCTGCGACAACGTCAAGGAACAGGGGCTCGCCGAGTGAGCCGGGCTCTTTGGTCCTGTCAAGAACAGCGAGCTTCTTGCAGGTCGCGGGGATAGCTTCAACGAGCTTCTCAGCGGAGAACGGTCTGTAAAGGCGAACCTTGACAAGGCCGACCTTCTCGCCCTTAGCGGTGAGGTAGTCGATAACTTCCTCTGCAACGTCGCAGATGGAGCCCATTGCTACGATGACATTCTCAGCGTCGGGAGCGCCGTAGTAGTTGAAGAGCTTGTAGTCGGTGCCGAGCTTGGCGTTGACCTTGTTCATGTATTCCTCAACGACTGCGGGCAGAGCGTCGTAGTAGGAGTTGCAAGCCTCACGATGCTGGAAGAAGATATCGCCGTTCTCGTGAGAGCCGCGCATTACGGGGCGCTCGGGGTTGAGAGCTCTCTTGCGGAAAGCCTCAACAGCGTCCATATCGCACATTTCCTTGAGATCCTCATAGTCCCAGATCTGGATCTTCTGGATCTCGTGAGAGGTGCGGAAGCCGTCGAAGAAGTTGATGAAGGGAACTCTGCCCTTGATCGCTGCAAGGTGAGCGACAGCGCCGAGATCCATAACTTCCTGCGGGTTGGTCTCTGCAAGCATTGCAAAGCCGGTCTGACGGCAGGCGTAAACATCGGAATGATCGCCGAAAATGTTAAGTGCGTGGGAAGCAACGCAGCGAGCCGATACATGGAAAACGCTGGGGAGAAGCTCACCGGCGATCTTATACATATTGGGTATCATGAGCAGAAGGCCCTGGGATGCAGTGTAAGTAGTGGTGAGAGCACCGGCTGCGAGCGAACCGTGAACGGTGCCGGCTGCGCCTGCCTCCGACTGCATCTCGGCAACCTTAACGGTGGTGCCGAAGATATTCTTGAGACCCTGCGCCGACCACTGGTCAACGTAGTCTGCCATGGGGCTGGACGGAGTTATCGGGTAGATACCGGCAACTTCCGTGAACGCATAGGACACATATGCCGCAGCGTTGTTACCGTCCATGGTCTTCATTTTTCTTGCCATAGTCTTTTTCCTCCTAAAATAGTGTGCTGAGTAAAAAAGTGATAAAATACACCACTGCATATATTAACACTTTTCTTTTTATTTGTAAACCTATAATTAATCCAAAATGAAGAAGAATTTTGCATTTTATTTGTAAAATTAATCAGAAATCATCATATTTGACCGTTCCGGAGCACGAAAAACGCAGAATCCCGTCGTAAATTGCCGTATAAGCTACTGATACTCAATAAAATGTTTTGAGACGTGAGTTTTGGTAATTTCAAGCGAGCGCAAATGCTGTTGTCTTTCCTTTATCTATGAATAACGGAATTACACACAAAAAACACTTTTTGCCCAAAATTTATTCACGCTGTATCCGTAAAATCCGAAATCCACGCACTTTAAAGGCTCCCTTGTGTAACGGAAGGCAAAAGAAGCCGCAATCTTTCAGCGACATTGTAGGGAACGGCGTCCTCTGTCAAGAGTAACATGGCATACAAAAGTGCAAGCAAACGTAAATTGAACACCGTTAGGGGCGAACTGTGTTCGCCCGCCTAAATCTGCACGATGCCGCAGCATTAAACTGTTGCCCGCCTCTTAGGCTCCCTCTCGAGGGAGCTGTCCGTAGGACTGAGGGAGTTTTTGCTTGAAAGCAAGTATTCCACCTGCGGCGCAAGTTCGTAGGGTTAAACCGAGAAAGACCGAGGGAGAGACAGACCGAAATGCAATCAAAATATTTATCTTCACGATTCTTCTGCCCTTGCTTAATAAATATCGCACTCCCGCTGACCGCCGACAGCGTTCAAAATCATAAATAATGCCGATCGTTTGCCCGGCACTTGTGCAGACGCCGCCGAAATTTCAAAATTTTTTGAAATAGGTATTGATTTTTGCCGCGGAATGTGTTACTATACTTTGGCAATCAGGAATGATTGCATATGCGCTGCTAGCTCAGCTGGATAGAGTGTTTGGCTACGAACCAAAAGGTCAGGGGTTCGAGTCCCTTGCAGCGCGCCAACCGCAATCCCTTGTAAATCAAGGGGTTGCGGCCTTTTTTATGCTCGACCTTTCCGCCGAAAAAACGCGTTTTTCTAACAAATTTCTAACAATACGGCGGATTCGGCCGTTAAAAATGTATGACGGGCTTAAATTTCACTTGCATTTTTGGACTGTGAGGAGTATAATTTCTATGTAAGAAACAAAGCGGATATAGGGGTGAAGAAATGAGTAAGGCACATTGGATTGAGCACTCGCATTTATTCAGGGCGGACGAATACGAATGCTCCGTTTGCGGGGCGGTATATGACAAGCCGTATGCCGTTTGCCCGCATTGCAATTCTCAAATGGGCGGTTCAAAATATGACCCTGATTGGGTCGACGAAATGGCCGGATATGATGAAATATTCGGCGACGATTGAATGCGAACAACATGATTCTGAAAGCCGCAGTTCCTTGTGTATCAAGGGACTGCGGCTTTACTGATTTTATATGCTTTTTGCTTTAAGTGCGGTTTTAGCCATGACAAAAATGACAAACGAAATCTTGGCGAAATTTGGCAAAATCGTCTCTCCCTCAGCCGCTATGCGACAGTTTCTTTAAGGTGTTGGCAACAGTTTAATGCCGCGATAATGTGCGTACCGCCTGCGGCACACCTCATCCGTCTCGCAGGCTCGACACCTTCTCCTCAAGGAG